>TARA_R110002153_G_scaffold10418_3_pt1 | contig 53500 bp, 51 predicted proteins | sample TARA_R110002153 | Tara Oceans TARA_R110002153 (sample SAMEA4398193) | marine metagenome | biome: Polar Biome; feature: [SRF] surface water layer (ENVO:00010504); material: water (ENVO:00002006), including particulate matter (ENVO:01000060) such as... | depth 5 m | reverse complement strand
CAGTTTCAGCGAGACTATCCTAGGGTAAAATTGAAGCGCCAATATTTCATTACTCAGGCTGGAAACTTATATTGCTCGGCCAGCGTGAATGCGATGGCTGATCTCACAGTACATTTTGTTAAACGATTATATGGAGAGGCGATAGCCAGTTTTGTGGAGCGCAATTTCTCTCATGAAATTCGCCGTTCATATGAAAACACCAGTTATTTTGAAGGCAGCACCAAACAGCACCCCGATGAAGATATAGTGCAGGCGCAAATATGGATGCAAGACAATTATAATCGCCAGATTAACTTGAGTGAGGTGGCGAGTCGTTTTGAGATGAGTGTACGTAGCTTTAATCGCCGTTTTAAAAATGCCACCGCGCAAACGCCGCTGCAGTATTTACAACGAGTACGTATAGAAATTGCCAAGGATTTATTACAAACCAGTAATCTAAACGTCAGTGAAGTAGCAGACAAAATTGGTTATCAAGATGTGGGATATTTTACCGCTTTGTTTGTAAAACTACTGGCCACCTCACCTCGTGAATATCGGGCTACAGTGCGCGCTAAATTGTTTACTGCTGATTGAGAACTGCTGACTGGTGCAGAGCGGCGGTCAGCGTATCGTGAATTGTTTAGGCATCAGGTTGAGGGAAAATTTTTAGAAGATATAAGTCAGGCTATAAACAATGGCATAGTGTAAGGCAGTGATTGATTTATAGTGAAAGTTGAAACTTTAACGGGTAAAGACTTACAGATGGTAAGCGTGGCAGAACAGTTGGGGGAGAAGAGTCAAATACAATGCCTAAATTGGATCTGACCCTGAGGTATCGACGGCTGACTTATTGATGACCCTTTTATTCTTACTGAGCGACACTTCGATAAAAGTAACGTTCGCAGAAGTGGTCGTCTAAACGCTTAGTAAGTTGAGCAATGAGCGCTACGACTAACACCGAAAACACTAGTCGACCCCAGAAAATAGTGGTGAAGTCAGCACCAATTAGCATGATAAGCAAGGTATCTTCTATCAAGCTATGAAGTAGATTAAGCAGCATAATTGCGGTAAACACATCTCTTGCAGCAATGTGACCACGCTTCGCCTCACTAATTAATAGTCCTCCACCAAAAGATAATCCCAATGTAATACCGATAATGGTCAGATTGGTGGCTTCTCTACTGACACCTAGTATTCGCAAGAATGGTCTAAGTAATATGGCCATCAACTTCTCTATGCCTAAAAGTTTCAGTATTTTAAGTGTAAATAGCAACGCAGCTATAACGACAAAAATTATGCCGAAGTTTTTGACTTGATCCAGGCCCCAACCTAAATAACTAGTATCAGTTGAGGTTTCAGTTTGCCACAAAGTTACTGCTGGCTGATTCAAAAAATCACCGAATTGATAGCTGATGTTTAATAGCCAAGCAAGAAGCAAACTCCCTCCAATTCGAATAACAAGAGTTGCGATGAGGTTAACACCAGCTTTTTTAGCTATCGCGGCTTCAATTGGCAATGAGTGGGCAAGGAGCATCATGCTACCGAGTATCGATACCTGAGCCACCGAGAGTGGCATGTCCAGATTAATGAAAACAATCAGACCCGCGTATATGTTAGTCAGAATAGTTGTAGCCCAAACTAAACCGAGTTCTTTGGGTAAGCCGACTAATTCCATAATTGGGCTGAGCCACTCGCTTAATAAAACTATTCCACCCATTTCTTCTATGACTTTGATAATAATGATGATTGGGATCATTATTTTGAATAGAGTGAAAGTAACATCTAAAATATCTCGTGTTAGTTCCTTAAAGAAGTTTTCAACAGCTTGCATGTATTTATTCCATTTGGTGCTTTTTATGGAATTATTTTACATGGTGTCAATGTTCTAGGATTTTCTTATGTGGTGGTATTAATACGTAAAATTTGTTATTTGTGAGTAACTAAGAAATATAAGTGTGTGAAGTTGATTGTATGAGAAATTATGAAGGTTGATCGAATTGATAGGGGGATCTTAGTCGCTCTGCAAAGAAATAATCGCATTCCAAACATTGAGCTGGCTGAATTGGTTGGGTTATCCCCTCCAGCATGTTTGAAGCGTGTAAAGCGCCTTAGGGAAGAAGGAGTTATCGTTGGTGATGTGTCCATCATTAACCCTGAATTAGCAGGCAATACCATGACCTTAATTGTATCTGTGGAAATGGAGCGAGATAGAGCGGACATTTATCAAGTGTTTAGAAAGTCGATATTGAAAGCCCCTGAAGTGACACAGAGCTATCAAATTTCAGGCAGCTACGATTTTATGTTAGTTGTAACGGTGAAAGATATTCAGAGTTATGAGCATTTTGTCGAACGTGTATTACATACTGATTTAAATATCCGTAAGTTCCATACATCCGTATCTTTGCGGACAGTGAAATTTAGTACTGAGATTGAGTTAGAAGAATAAAGTTAAATCGTGATCGCCCAAGTTAATCGTTTTATCTCAACGTTTTTACTTTATGGTTGAAAAATGAATTAAGCCACTGTTTCAAGTGGCTTGATTCATAACTAACTAACTAACGGTTCAGGTATAAGGAACGATATTTAACTATATCTTCAATGCTCAAAACTACCATTTCATGTTTTATGGCAAACTGACATATTTCAGGTAACCTTGCCATTGTTCCATCTTCATTGGTCAATTCGCATAAAATTCCTTTCGAATTTAATCCTGCAAGTTTGAGCAAATCTAAAGTCCCTTCTGTATGACCTCTTCTAGCAAGTACGCCACCTGAATCAGCAAGCAGGGGGAATATGTGACCGGGAGTGTTAAGAGCATCGGCTTTATTATGCGGATTGGCCGCTGTTTGAAGCGTGTGGATCCTATCTGCTGCCGAAACCCCTGTTGTAACGCCATGCTTGGCCTCAATTGAAACAGTATAAGCTGTTTTATTACGGCTGGTATTAACCGCTACCATTTGCGGTAGGTTAAGCCGATCCACATCACTTTGCTCTAAAACTAAACAAACAATACCGCTACACTCGCGGATCATCATAGCCATTTGTTGTTGAGTAATATGTTGGGTTGAAAAAATAAGATCGCCTTCATTTTCGCGATCTTCATCGTCTACTAACAATAAACCTTTACCGGATTGGAGTGCATTTATTGCAGACTCGACCCTTTGAAAGGCTGTTCCAAATTGACTAAGTAGTGACTGACTCATGGTAAATTTCCTCTTTAGTTACCAGAATCAGGGCGCAAAGAGATACAGAAAAATACTTTCTGTAAACAAACGATTCGTTTAGCCCTCAGTTATGATACGGGGAAACCGTTTCAACTGATCGCTAAAAAATGGATTGCCTTAAACTCTCTCATCCGGACTATAACCGTCGGCTCTGGAGTCACACCAGATCTGCTGACCTCCTATTGCTAAATAAAACCAATAAGAGCGCTCGCGGGCTACCTTAAAATAAATCAGGAGTGACTTATTGTTAAGTTACCGCCGGTGGGGAATTTCGCCCCGCCCTGAGATTAAAACATTATGTATGCGGCCAATATTGCCGCGCGGAGGATTTTACTGAGGAATTATTCTGTACGCAATAGCAGATTTACCAAGAAAATGCTTAGAATTCAAAATCCTAAATGAAGTACATAATGAATTAGGCGCTACACATCCAATCAGGATCTAAGTGTTCTTAGAGTCATAATATTAATATGGGTGGCTTGATAAATCGCTTTGTTGCGGACAGGGCCAAGCCATTCAATTAACTACTATGTCGATAACTTGGGCGAGTTAACTAAATTCTCACTGTTTTTATAGTAATTAGCCGCAAGGATACTGGCCAAATCATTAAATTTCACACCCTTATTTTTCAATAATACATTTACTTGTTTACTGATTTTTTGGCGAATATAAAAAGGTTGATTAGGTACAAAATGGTGAATGGTATGTGTGTTGCCAAAATTAAAACAAAACCACTGGAATGGCACAAAAGCCCAATGATTTAATACCTGAGTTTGCTGTAATAAATTATACCCACCACCATAATAATGCATTGATGATGTTATAAAGTTTAAGCATGCTGAGCGTAAAAAGTTTGGGGCTACCCATACCACTATTGCAATATTAATCCAATGCATCAACGTTATTAGCCAAGCAGGATGAGTCATCACAATCGCAGTGTTATCAACAATAAAATTAAGACCATGAAAAAGTAAAAAGCTATAAATAGTCAGGTAATAAATTGTGGCGAAGGGCAGGCTGGCGTTTAATATTTTGAAAAAACTATAACCTTTAATTTCACGAGAAAACTGTTTGCTGCGAATGATTAACCCGAGCAATCCATCACAAACCACTAAGAGTCTTAACAAATGACTCTTTATCCCATTTCCCACTAAACGTTCTTCAATATCTTGAGGTGTACCTGAAGTTTTATGATGGTTTAAATGAATGCCTTTGCGGTACCAAGGGTTGATGGTATTTGGCCTAATTATCCAAACCATAAACATCATAAAATGATACATAGTAGAGTTTGATTTGAAGTATTGATGATGAATTAAATCGTGCTCTATTTCGTGAGCAATAGAAGCACTTAAAGCAGCAAGAACAATGCTACACCATGGGGGAATAACAGCATGGAAGTACAACCAACCAGCAGTAATAAAACCAAATACAGACAGCAAAAGCAGCCCTAAGCCTAAGGCATTTTGTTGCGCTAAAAAAGGGTGATTAATACGTAAGGTGTTTTCTTGATTTTTTATAAAAGTAACAATTTCTCTAATGATCTTTTTATCGGGGGTGCTGTGCATGTTTTTCCATCATCAATACTTTAAAAAGCGAATAACCAATAAGTTGAAGGTTACAGGCATTAAAAGGATATGTCTGTGCACTAATGCTGCATACACATTATTAACTGCATAGTCTCTCTGTGGTTAGTAGCTTTACTCTTTGGATTTTATCTAATGCTTTTCGCCCGAAGTGGTAATTCGAGATGGAAATTAGACGGTCTCACAATGGCGAAGTCGAGCTGTCTACTAGGCGAATAGATTGCTGCTGATTAAGCAATATCCAACCCTAACAAAGTCATAATAAAATATTCGAGTTATTAATCACACTCGCCCTGATAAAGTGTCCAACTACCGGTTATTGGTTGGTTGTTAAGCTGGATGTGAGTCAGGTGTAATCTTTGATTGCTGACTTGGTAATTAGCTCTTAGATTAACCAGTGGTACTCCTTTGAGTGTGTTAGCTAAGTGTTGTGATAAGCGAAAATCAATCTCCCGTGGAAACAACCTTATGGCGGTGCCAGTTAGGGCATATGCATTCAACCAATGTTGTTCTTTGTTCGACAAATTACCTTGGGCAACACGTATCCAGTCACTGTAATGACTTAAATTAATCTGATTAACCCTTGTGTGATTGACTTTATTAAGAATGTTGCCGTTTAATACCGCAAACTGCATACCCGCACATTGGTACATAAAGTCTAGGGCTGCTTGCTGTTGCTTGGATTGTTGCGGCCAGGCAATTTGAATATCTACCCCTTGATTGCTTAGTTGTTTGTAGACTTGCTCAATCTGCTGTTTGTCGGCTGGTGGTGTTTGTTTTACTTTTTTAAGGACTGGCTCAGGCGACTGCTGAACAGGCTTTGCGACTGCGACTACTTTTGACGTTTGTGGCTTGGTTGTTGGCTTAGATTTTGGCACAGGCGGCAACGTTAGTTGTTCGAGGATAATGTTTTTAGGTAGTGGTTTGACGCTAGTTTTTTGCTTTTTTTCAATTGGATTATCTTCATATTGGGACATCACACTTGCCAGCCACAGTATAAAAACAACAGTCAACAAGCTGCGTAATACAAAACTCGCTGGCCATTTATTGTTTTGCAAAAGGTGCATCTGACTCAGTTTACCAATGCTTGTAATGAAGACATTTCCATTTTATCTGCAATGTCTTGTAACTTAGCCTGACGTTTGCGTTGTAACTGCTTATTTGAGTTAGCTGCAAGTGCTGCTGGTTTAGGTGTGTTTACACTATTATTTTGCTCTGTTGTATAGGTTTCCAAAGCTTCTTCGGTCTGATTATATGGGTGTAACGTCACAACACCATCTGAGGCACTTTGTGGTTGCTTTTGTGCAATGCGCCCCATGATCAACTCATTTTCAAGCTCGGCAATGCGGTTTTCGAGTTGATCAATTTGAGCCTGTTGTTTTTGGCCAAAGTTTTGAGCTAATTCACTCACTTTATTTTCGAGAGATTGTATAACTTGTGTGCTGACGGTTTCTACTTTTTGGATTTTTTGCTGTGCTTTTTGTTGCGCATCATTTTGCGCTTCTTGTTGAATTTCTAATTCAGGTTCACTTTCTTCCATCCAGGCTTTGCCTGCTGGCGTTTGCAAAATCAAATATACAGAACCAAGTAGTGCGGCAATAAAAAATAGGGTTTTCATAGATTATTCCTTCTCAATTTTGGTATATCGCAAGCTTACCCAAGCGCGCAAAATCGCTGAGCTAGGTAGGCCCACAACTGTGGTCATAAAGGCCATCGAAAATTGTTTGGTTAACTCACCAATAATGCCATTCACTGAGCTTGGCGTGAGTGGTTGCTCTGATAGTGTGCCTATGCCTAAGCTAATACCTAGCAAGGTAAAGGTTAAGGCCAATGTCGAAATGCCATTAGCAGCTTGCATGCCAGCGTCGTACAAAAACTCGTTGTTTTTACCTGCTTTAATGGATGCACCTGCCACCACCGCCAGAGAAAATAAAGCACTGAATATGATCACAAAACTCCAACTAAAGACGTTCTGTAACCAAGTCACTAAATCTAACACCGGCATTTGAGTGAGATAACTGGCTACTGCCAACAAGATAATGCCAGTGCCAAAAAATAGCCCGATTGCATTACTGGTTGAGGGCAGCGCTTTCAAAGCCAACATTATCTGTGACCCGCTTTAGCAGATAAAATACTCTTTGTGGTCAAGTGCAATTCTGACAGCCAATAAGACATAGGTGGTTGGCTTTTTTCGGCGCTTGAATGCACTAAAAACGTCAGTTCGTATTTGTTAAAAGCATTTTGTGCCAGCGCACTATTGCTAGACGTGACTCTGTCGTCACGCAACACCATACGCTCAATATCAACCAAGCGACGATAGATGTTCTGTACCTTTTGTTGACGTTGTGCCAAGTCCAGCGAACTATCAAGCTGAGCATTTAATAATGCTGCTCGTTCTCTTTCTAAATTTTCTAAGCTAAACAAGCTATTCGCAAAAGGTGCAGTACTAAGTAAGCTGGCGATAGTGGCAATAACAAGTGTGATTTTCATGGTTGTTTCCTATTAAAAAATGCTTTTATAAAAACAAGTCGGCAACATCTGCCGGTTTAGTGCGATTACGTTGCGTTAACTGTGTATCTTCATCGCCATAGCTGATTTCATATTCCAATGACTGTGCATCTAAGGCGACCAACTTCGCCATATAACTAAACATTAGAGCTTCTTGATCTAGCAGTGATTGCTCGGTAGAGGCTTGCATCAACAACTGGCGCACATATTCTTCGCTGGTCACTTCTACGTCACCCAAAGTGGGGGAGGCATTAGCTTTGTGCTCGGATATGGCATTTTTTAAGGCTTCTACTTTTGCCAAGTTCAAAGCAAACTCATCAGCATAGGGTGAACGTTGATCTAGGCCTTTGTGCATTAAACTGCTATCTACTTGAGCCATAACGTTTTGCATTCTTTCACGGGCTTGTGCTTGTTTTTGTTTAAGCTGATACACCTCGTCTTTTGAAATTCGACCATTTTTATTACGTAATTTCCCGAGTACAGTTTCATATAAGTTTTGTTTTTTAGTTAATGCGTTTTGACGTAGGCCTTGGGCCTCTTGCATTAAGTCCAAATACTCAGATTTTTGTTGTACCAACTCAAAACGCTGATTAATTAATTCTTCTCCTTCACTGTCGGCTATCAACTCTCCTAGAGATTTCAGCTGCGAAAGTTTGTCTTGCATATGTTGCTCAAGCTCGACTAAATGCAAGGCCATAGGTGAGGCTTCGAAGTCTTGTTGGATACGTTTTTCAATAATGTTGGCAGGTAACTTGATTAACTTATCACTAGCCACGGGATCCCAGTTTCTGCCTTCACTGGCTAACACTAAGTGTGTGCAACTAAGGCTTATAGTTAAAATAAGGGATGACATAATTTTAGGTGTGTTCATATCACATACTCCTGTTAGTGGCTTAGCCAGTGTTGTTGACGCTCAATTTCAGCCCGTAAATCAGCACTGATGTTTAAAGCTGCCAACTGATGGCGAGATAATTTTTGTTGTTTGAGTAAAGCGGTGGCGGTATCAAAAAATGAGCTGTAGTCGGCGAAATACAGGTCCTTATTTGGGAATTTTGATTGGGTTTTTCTTAGAGCAATATTTGCCGCATCTATATCGCCGCCTTTCACTAGGTTTAGCACCGACAGCGCCATTAAACGTAAGGCTTTGTCTGCGTCAGGATGACCATTAGGAAACTGCATGCCATTCACACAGCGCAACATCGCGTTAGCAGAAGCTAAATATTGTGCCGCCTGTCCAGATTGTTGCGCAAAATTATCCATTTCCATTGCCTGCTGTTCACAGGCCCCATCAATAGACTGGTAATAATCATTGCTTATGTAGTGGCTGTTGTTGCTAATGGGCAAGCTTGGTTCACTTTTAGTGGTTGACGAACAGCCACTAATAAACGCGGCCGCTAAAATCACAGTCAGCACTCTAATGGCATGTTTGCTTGATAAAAAGTAGGTCATAAATAACTCCTGTTACTGTTGTAACTTTGGCTATAAAAACCTTTGGGGAGTTTTTACTATGATTGAGGGAATTTAGTTAAAAAACATAGATACCAATGTGCATAGCCTAAGTTTTAAAAAACTAAAAACTAAAAACTAAAAGCTCGAAACTTTCTTTACCACAAACCGAAACGTTTCCACTCGACTACGAGGGGCAGCTTTAGAGCTTATGTTTAACTACAAGCAAAGTCCAATGAGGTAATTAGCTAACAACTGTTCGCTATAGTGATGAACTTCAACATTTTTCTCTTAGAATACAAACTCAAGCCATAGTAGTATTGAATGTATGGCGAAAAACGTCGCCACTTCAATCATAAAGGATAACTAAATGAATAAGAAAACCTTATTAGGGTTCATTGCTTTGTGTTGTTGCATCATGTTGACAACATTCGCACAAGCGGCAGATACCAAAGAGCCAGATAAAAGAGCCGAATATATTCGTTCTCATTACGCTAAATATGAATATCAAATTCCTATGCGTGATGGAGTGAAATTGTTTACCTCTGTTTACATCCCATACGACAAATCAACTGAATATCCAATGATGATGCAACGCACTCCCTACCGTGTTGCCCCTTATGGTGCGGATAAATATAAAACTAAATTAGGGCCAAGTGACATTTTCGAAAAAGATGGCTTCATTTTTGTTTTTCAAGATGTACGCGGCAAATTTATGTCTGAAGGTGAGTATGTCAATATGCGCCCACAAGACGCAAATGATAAAGGTGGTAAAGCCACCGATGATGCCACAGATACTTATGACACTATCGATTGGTTGGTTAAAAACGTTCCTAATAATAACGGCAAAGTGGGCATGTGGGGCACCTCTTACCCCGGTTATTATACTTCAGTAGCGGCCATCAATAGCCATAAAGCACTTAAGGCTATTTCTCCTCAAGCGCCAATAGCTAACTGGTTTTATGATGATTTTCATCGAAATGGTGCATTTTCTACACCTATGGCGTTTATTTTCTTCGATACATTCGATAAACAGCGTGAAGGGCAGTTTGCCTATTGGCCTAAAGGTATGGATCCCATTACGCCCGATGGTTATGATTTTTTCCGTAACTTGGGTCCATTAAGTAACGTTAACAAAAATTATTTTAACGGTGAACGTCCATTCTGGAATGAATTAACGGAACATCCCAATTACGATGAATATTGGCAGGCGCGTAATGTATTACAGCATCTTAACAATGTTAAACCGGCGACCTTAGTTGTAGGCGGCTGGTATGACACTGAAGATCTATATGGTCCACTGGAAACCTATCAAACCATGTCCAAGGGCAATAAAAAGGACAATGTTCATATTATCATGGGACCTTGGTACCACGGCCAGTGGAATGCCAAAGATGGAAGCAAAATGGGTGAAGCCCAGTTTGGTTTTAATACCAGTGAATGGTTTCAAGAAAGAATTTTACTGCCATTTTTCAAACAAAATCTAAAAGACGCTAAAAAAGACAAAGATAGTAAAGCAGTGTCTTTAGCTCAAGCAACTATGTTCGAAACCGGTGCTAACCGCTGGCGTGAATTTGATACTTGGCCTCCTAAACAAGGTAAAGATGTGGTGCTGTATATGGGGGCTAATGAAAAACTCCTAGATCACAAAGAATCTAAAGGTGGTTCTAGCGATTATATCAGTGATCCAAACAAACCTGTTCCTCACTCAGATAAAGTAAGTCGTGGTTGGGATCGACCTTATATGGCTGAAGATCAACGTTTTACCGCTCGTCGCCCTGATGTTTTAGTGTTTAATGACGAAGTGGCAACCGAAGATCAAACCATTGCGGGCTCAATAGAGATTAATCTATGGGTTTCTACCGATCAGAGTGCTGGCGATTTTGTAGTTAAATTAGTTGATGTATTTCCCGGTATGGATGAATCCACTAATAAAGTAGATAAAGAAACGGGTAACCGTCATGAGTTAGTGCGTTGGGGCATTATTCGTGGACGTTTCAGAAACAGCATGAGCACACCAGAACCCTTTGAACCTAACAAACCAACTTTGGTTAAATTTGAACTCTTGGATGTATTACACACCATCAAACGTGGGCATAAATTACAAATTCAGGTTCAAAGTAGCATGTTCCCGTTTATGGATATGAACCCACAAAAATACGTCGATAATATCTTTAAAGCTAAAGCAGAGGACTATGTTAAAGCACAACATAAGCTTTATCACAGCGAACAATATCCAAGCTCGATAGCGTTTAAAGTGATTGCTCAATAATCGATATTTGTAATCAATGTATTGGTTTTTGAATTAGGTGCTTGGATAATTTAGCTACGAGCTAACGGATTGGCAGCATAACTATAAAAACGCCTTAATTGGCGTTTTTTGTTTTTTAAGTTGAATCTGCCAGAGAATAAACCTTGTACTTCTTTGAATAATGAATCCGTTAGGCTCTTGGTCGACAAGGATTTTTGTTCTTAAACTGCATACCCCATGCGGTGTAAAAAACTTAACAAGATATTTTCTTTAATTGGCGGTTTATTTTTAGTCACTGCTTTTTTTGAATGACTTTTAGAGGCGCTCATTTGATTACGCTTAGCAGTAGCGTTTTTTAATTCGCTGCGTCTTTCTTGAGCTGCATTCGCTTTAGCAACAAAACTCGCGCGGGTACTTGGGTCCATATCTTCAAAGACGCCTTTGACGCGACTTCTGCGAACTGTACCGGTCGATTTAGGTGAACTACACATATACACTCCTAGAAATAGTATTTGCTACATACAAACAGACCTTAGATATCGAATATTATTTCAATAACTTAAAGTGTTTTCACTTTTGCGTGTCGACTGAAACGTCGCTATATAGGTAAGAATTGTGGATAGAATGAGGTATTAAATCTGCTAAATAGGCTCTGCTAAACTTTCATATCAGCTCTATATTCATTCGATTTATTCGGTATGTTTATTTTAACTAAACACTCTAGCTAATATTTTTTTACCTGAAAAAAGCTGTCTACAATAAGTATAAATGGTAAATAAATTAACTGTTGTTATATACAGTTGTTATGTGTCATTATTTTTCTGAACTTAACTAAATAATAAATGGAGAATAGAAATGATTGGATATGTAACCTTAGGCACAAACGATATGGAAACCAGCGCAAAATTTTACGATGCACTATTAGCAGAATTAGGCGCTAAACGTTTTATGGAAGCAGATACCTTTATAGCTTGGGCGACGGCACCAGATCAACCTAGTGTTGCCATCAGTAAACCTGCTGACGGCAAAGTTGCCACAGTAGGCAATGGAGTCATGGTGGCACTAATGGCAGAAAACCCGCAACAGGTTGATGCCTTATATGCTAAAGCTATTGAGTTAGGCGCAACTGATGAAGGTGCGGCAGGGCCTAGAGGAGAGGGATTTTACGCTGGGTATTTTCGTGATTTAGACGGTAATAAACTTAATTTTTTCTGCATGACCTAAGTGTAACTAATTAGCACAGCACTCACCGTCTGCAATCTGCTATAACGGCTAACTCACCCAGCAGCCATGTCTATCGGGTATTGGAACATGGCCGATTACGGAAATTCACTGTGGGCGAAAAGCAGTAAGTAATAAAGAGACAAAAGCGTTTCACCACAGAGAGCACAGAGCACACAGAGAAAAGAAAATTACGGATTCGCTAAAAAGATTTAGTTAGCACTCTGATGTGGCTTAATAAATCTGACGGGTAGTAATGGACCTAGCTCTTTTCCCCAATGCAATAATAACTATATTTTTATATGCTTTTCCTCCGTGATCTCTGTGCCCTCTGTGGTTCAATTTTTTTTTGCTTTTAACTACCACTTAACCTTCTAAGCAAGGTACTACTCGGCTTTCGGCGGATTCAACAATATCGGCTCGCCGTATCCTAGGACTTTCAAACGAGGTAATTGGGTGTTGGCATCACCCACAAAAAACCAGATCATTTGATTGGGGTTTAAATACTTGTCTGCTAAAGCTTTCACTTCTTTTACCGTAATGTTTTTAACAGTTTGCTCACGTTGCTTAACGTAATCTTTAGGCCAGTTGTATTTGCTGATGTTATCTAATAATCCCAGTTTTGCATTGGCTGTTTCGAATGCTCTGGCGTTACTTTTGATTAAAAAGCTTTTGCTGGTGGCTAAATCTTGTTGTGAGTATTCTTTCCCATAATTCTCGAGAATTTCTTTGATTAATTCGGCAGATTCTAAAGTAACGTTTGAACGTACTTGGCTAAAAATTCTGAAGGTGCCGGGGTCTTTGGTGCCAGTGAAACGCGAATAAATGCCATAAGTATAACCTTTGCCTTCACGCAAACTTTGAGTTAACTGTGAGGCAAAGCTACCACCGCCAAGAATGTAATTCATGATAGTGGCCGGATAGTAGTCTTTGTCAATTGCAGCCAGTGCAGCATAACCAATGTTCACCACGGTTTGTTTAGCGTTAGGTACATCGTAAAAATACACCTTGGATTGTTGTGGTTTGCTTGGCGTTACTAACTTGGGTTGAGTTACTTTAGATGATGGCCAGTTTGCTTTTAACTCTGACAAAGACGCTAATGCTGACTTTTTATCAAGAGCACCAACAATATGTACTCGGGTTTGGTCGGGCGATATATATTTTTGATAAAATGTTTTTACATCAGCTAACGAAATTGAATCGACAGAATCTTCGCTTCCTAATACGTTTTTTGCGCGAATATTATTTTCGCCATATATCAGTTCATTAAATTTATTATCGGCAACACTCCTTGGATTGGCTTCTTGCTGAAGTATCTGCGAGATAGTTTGCTGTTTAATTAAGGCAAATTCTTTTTTGTCCCAACGGGGTTCTAAAAGTATTTCTGCGACTAAATCCATGGCTTGAGCATAGTTTTTAGCGAGTGTGTTGACCCTTACACTGATGTCTTCTTTGTTAGCTTCAACTTCAATTGAGGCACCAATTTGTTTGATGGCGTTTTCAAGTTCTTCAGGGGTTTTATTTTTGGTGCCACTAGTAAGCATTTGCGCAAGGATATTGGCCATGCCCACTTTATCCATTTGCTCCAGCAGTTGCCCGCCGTCTATCACTATTTCAACATCAACAAGGGGCACTTCATCTACCTCGATTCCAAGTATCTGAATAGTATCAAGTTGAGCTTGCCAAATATTAGGCACAATCGCTTCCGCTGATCCTCCATAGGGTGGCTCCTTGGAACGATCGAATGTTGAAGGTGTTTTTGCATAGGTTGTTGCCACGTTTGGGGCGACTTGTTTTTCAGCGCCCTGAACGACTTGTTCTTCGGTCACTCTGGCTTTAGTTGAGCCTTGTACTGCTAAGTTAACTTTGCCTTTGGGTACAAAGCTTGTCACTACGTAATTTCGGTTTTTGATATATTGGTTATACACACGTTTTACGTCTGCAGTGGTGACGCTTAAAATCGCCGCAATTTCCTTTTCAGCATAACCAGGATCGCCTGTGTATATATTGTAATACGCCAACTGTGCGCCTTTGCCAAGCACACTAGAAAGTTGATTATAAAAGTTGGTTTCTTGGGTAGCGAGAATACGTTTAAGATCCTGTTCAGAGATCCCGTCTTTTTCAAACTGCTCAAAAGCTTGGTCAATACCACTGCTTACTTCATCTAGACCTACGCCGGCATAAGCTCTGGCGATTAAATAAACTTGACCTGCTAGCTCACTGGTTTGATGAAACATATTGGCATTTGGAACTAACTTTTTGTCTTCAACTAGTACTTTATAAAGCGGCGCTGATTTACCATTGGCTAGGTATTCAAACAATACGTTTAAAGCATATGAGTCGGCATGATACTGCTCTACTGTGGGGTAGGTACGAGTAATTTGCGGTAGGTTGGCAAAGTTATCTTCATGGTAACGTTTTATGGTTTTGTTTAATTTCGCAGCGCGCTTCTTAAGAGGCGTGATTTTTTCACTCGCTTTAATTTCAGAGAAGTACTTTTCTACCCATTTTTTGGCCTGTGCAGGGTCAAAGTCTCCCGCAAGGGTTAATGTGACATTATTCGGTACATACCAACGTTGAAAGAATTGTTTTACATCATCTAAAGTGGCAGCTTGTAAATCGGCAAGGGAGCCTATTACCTGCCAATGGTAAGGATGGTCTTGTGGATAAAGGTTTTGGTCGATGACAAGCCAGTTGTGCCCATAAGGAGCGTTATCGCTGCTTTGGCGTTTTTCATTTTTGACGACCTGTTTTTCTTTTTCCAACACAGCTGCTGTGACGGTATTAATAAACCAACCTAACTTATCAGCTTCGGCCCAAATCATTTTTTCTAAGGCATCTTTTGGCACTGTTTGTAAATAATTGGTTCTATCTCTTGAGGTGGAGCCGTTAGCCCCTGAGCCACCAATTTTTGCCGAGAGTTTATCTAAACCCCCTTTGCCTAAGTTTTCTGATTCAAGAAACAGCAAATGTTCAAACAGATGAGCAAAACCAGTGCGACCTGAGACTTCACGAGCTGAACCTACGTGAGCGGTTAAGTTGACCGCCACAACCGGATCAGAGCGGTCAATGTGAAATACCACTTCTAAGCCATTGTCTAAAACAAACTTTTGATATTTGACCTCGAAGTTAGGTTTATTATCGGCTTCTTGGGCCAATAAACTGTCCACTATGCCCAAAGAGCAGGCGAAAAGTATTAGGTAGCTTGGTAGTTTTTTCATATTTATCATCATTTAATACGGGATCTTAATTGCTGTGATGATTGCATGTTTTACGAGAGACTAAAAGTGTGGATGCGGCAGGGATCTTGGATAAAGGATGAACGTCTGAAAATTAGCTATTGGCAGTTATAAGTGAATACGTTTTAGGGAAATTTATAGGGCAGGTTGTTTACTTTACAATGCTATAGCTACTGCCCAAGACTTTATTTATCGTATTTTTCCAATGCCCACTGCGATACAAATTACGCCACCTACCATGCCTAACCAAGCTTCAATAGGTGTATCACCACTGAAAGCTCTGCTGAACTGAGCGCTAGCTGAGTCAAACACGTTGTAACCCCAAATGGCTAAAGCCAAACCTCCAACAATAAGTACAATACCAAGCAGTTTGTTATTCATATGTATCTCTATATTTTGATAATTAAACACCAAAATAGTGTTTGATTGTTAGGTTGACACAAATTGCTGCATTAATCGAATATAGGATCGTATGTACTAACATAATGTGTCTTGCAACTTTTACTCTGAGCCAAATGCTTCAATTAATGGCTTCAAATGAGCCTCAAAGTGTTTCCATTGCTCTCTTGCAGTTGAATTTATCGGCTGACGAACCTGCTCTGAACTGGGGGTTTTAATGGTGCGTTTGGTATTATAAAAATGCAAACAAGATGCTTCAAAAGGTAACTGGCAAAAATCTAATATGCGCCTGACTTGAGTCTCCAGATCATCTATCACGTCTTCGTGCTGCACTTTTAATACAAAACCAGGTAACACTGAATCCCAGTGCGCCATTAAGGACAGATAGGATTGGTAATAATGGATGAGGTTATCTAGGTCGTAAGAAAATTCCTGGCCTTCAGCAAATAGCTGTTTGTAACCACTGAAGCAACAAGCGATAGGATCACGTCTAGCGTCAATTATTTTGGCATTGGGTAATATGGACTTTATCAGGCCAATATGCATAAAGTTATTTGGCATTTTGTCTATAAAAAATGCCGCACCTTGGCGATAACATTGAGTGTCTTCAATAAATTTTTTGCCAAAACGAGGGAAGTATTCATTGTCGATTTCAGCAACAACCTTAGGGTAACCGCTTTTACTCCCGCTTAATCTCGAAGCCAGTCCCAGCACATTGTGTAGCTCCATTGTGCCATCCACTTGGGAATGTGAGGCCAATATTTGTTCAAGCAAGGTCGAGCCAGCTCTAGGAAGCCCAACAATAAAAATGGGATCTGGACTTGGATCACCTAAATCTTGATGAGCTTTAAAAAAGTCTGCAGTGAAAACTGATTTTTGCTCCTCAATTTGTTCGCTCACTTTGGCCTGCGAGTAATGATTACGCCGATTTTTTAAAGCATTACCATTTTGGTAATAACTAAAAGCAGTATCGAATTGTTTGCGGTCTTCATAGGCTTTAGCCAGGGCAAACTCAAGATGGGCCTTGTCGTCTTGTTCAATATCGACAGCATTCAGTTGCTCTTGCATCAGGGATAGTTCGTTATCGGTAAATCGATAAGTCTTGGTATTGGCCAAACTCCAATAGGCATCACCAAAGTCAGGGCGAATTGTGTAAGCTTGTTGATAAGCCGCTACTGCTTGTTCAATGTTGCCGTTTGCTTTGTACGCATGTCCAAGTAGCAGTTGTATGCCTGGTAAATTGTGGTGATCACCTATGATTTGTTGATAAAGGTCGATGGCTGGTTCAACGTCACCAATTCCCACCATAGCGTTGGCTTTTGCTGCGAGATATTGGTGATTATTAGGGTGTTCGTTTAGTAACCGCTCGGCCTGTTGTTTGGCTTGCTCAAATTTACCTAATTTAGATAATAATTGCACAAATTCTGCTCTCGCAGCTTCATGGGTTGAATGGATCTCAACGCAGCTTTCTAATAGGAACTCTGCTTCGTGATAAAGTTTTAATTTGATGCCTATCTCAGCCAGTAGCAACATGGCTTCAGCGTGGTGTTTGTGATTTTGCAAAAAACGTCGACATACAGTATCGGCTACAGCCAATCGCCCTTCATACATCAAATCCCGAGCGCCACGAATTTCCACAGGTAATTGAGTGAGGTAGCTGATCCGTTGGGTTGCAAATTTTTGTGCTTCGCTATGGTTAAGTTCAGCATATAAAGGGGCTAACTTTTTCCAACTGGATAATAATGCGGGATTAAGCCGAGTGGCTCTGGCAAAGGCTGTTGCTGCGCTGGGTTTATTGCCTGTACTTAGGTATAGATAACCATTTTCTTGGTGGGCCCGTGCGTGATTTGGATCGCTAGAAATGAGTTTTTTAATTGTTTCAGTTGCTTCATTAATCAAGCCTTTGGTGCGCTGGGCAACGGCTAGAATATATAATACTTCGATTTTTTCTTGAGTATCTTCTTGGTTCTCTAATGCTATCTGGGAAAGTGCTATGGCCTTGTCAGTCTCGCCTGATTGTAGCGCACGTTTGATATCGTCAATCTTAACGTGATTTTTACTGCTGTGTTCGCCAACGTTTGTTACCACGCGTTTCCTCCAGAGGATTAAATTCTTTGTTTTACTCAGACGAGAGTTGTCTGAGGGATTTTTCACTAGATAAAAAATAAAGGCAAGCTAAACGCTTGCCTTTATTAGTAGAGCTATACACCCTAAAACACTATCTTAATAGAAATCGTAAGACAGTCTCAATCCTAATGTACGAGGACGGTTAGTCACTACTTTTGGCGTAAATTGCTGTGTATCTATATAAAGTACAGCGCTTTCGTCCGTGAGGTTATCGATATAAAGCTCAGCTTTCCAGTCGTCTTTGGTGATGCCAACAGATACATTGGCAATCGCGTAGCTCTCTTGAATGTAGCGTCCGCCTTGGAAAACATCGCCATTCGAGTCTTTAAATGAAGTGCCATCATAAGTTGCTGCTTCATTTTGAATCGGTAAACCAGAACCTGTACCGTAGATCAATCGTGTTGCGTCTTCCGTTACATAGGCATCCATAGACATTCCGGCTAAACGGTCACCCGTGTAGCTTACCGATGCATTCAAATAACCATTGTAACCATCATCAAGTTCAAAATAATAACGGGCACGAATATTACCCGAAAACTCAGCTGAGTAAGGTAGTTGTGCGCCTACTCCTGGAGCAATACCTGCAAGTTCAGCATTAACACTGGTTAATTCAGTATCCAGTAAACTAAAGGCTGCATTTATCACCAAGTTGTCTGAAGCTAACCAGGTAATATCGGCATCTAGTCCTTTTATTTCTGCATCACCGACATTATCGGTAAATACTAAAAAGCTGATGTTGGTTGGGTCATAACGTGAAGTTTGTAAGTCGGTAATTTCAGAATAAAAAGCCGTAGCATTTACCCGTAAAATTCCGTCCAAAAAGTCACCTTTCATGCCTAATTCAAAATTATCCAGACTATCGGTAGTAGAGTAAACTGGGATCCTGAAACCTTCAAATGCACCACTTTGATTACTCGCAAGATCACCACCTTGACGGTTGGTAACCGGAGGTCTAAATCCTTCTGAATAGGTAGTAAATAACAGTACGTCGTCATTTAATTTGTAATCTAACGAGGCTTTAAAGATAGTATCATCGACTGTTAATGTGCCGCTATCGTCTAATAAGCTTACGTCCAGCTGACCACTTTCAATGGCTGCTTGAAGTACCCCTGGGCCATCACCACCCGTTGCTAAGTCTAATTCTGCAGGGTCTTGAGTACCAAAAGCACGAATTCTGCGGCTCACATCAGTGCTGGTTGTTGAGCCTTTAAAGGTGTCATCAATTTGATACCAACGTGCGCCCAAAGTAGCGGTTAGCTTATCGGTAAGATCGTATTCAACCTGACCAAACACTGCAACTTGTTCTATGGTGTGGGTCACATCGTTAACAAAACTAATACCTGACTCGAACGGTCCGCCGTCAGAATTAATGCCTTCACTACCTGGAAGTGTTCTAGCAAGATCAGGGAACTTTTCTGTACTGGCAATATTGAATTGACCAACGGTTGCAAGTTCTTGGTCATCATAGAAAAGACCAGCAGTCACGCGCCAAGCTTTATCTACATCTGTATTAAAACGCAGCTCGTGGGTAATACGCGAAGTATCTGTTTGTTCTTTGTAGTACTTAGTGGGATCTAAGCAACGTTCATCTTCTGCAGCAACAGAACCGCCGTACTGGCATACATAATAGGCTGAGAACAAACCGCCATTAGTATAACCGGTGTAATCGATAGTAGAGCTGATTTCACGGTCTAAATAACCACCTGTGTACACTATATCAAGCTTGTCTAAACGACCTTTTAAAGTCCAGGTTGTGAGTCCGAATTCATCATCGTTGTCTTCAGGGATAAAACGGTTAACAGAGCTTTCACCTTCAAGGTTAGGATCGTAAGAAAACACCCCTTCGGTTTCTAGTGACTGAGCGGTGTGTTGTAGCAACAATGACCAATCATTGTTGATTAAGTAGGACATACCTAATCTAACACCTGCATAAATTGCATCGTTAGTATCATCTTCTACTAAGCCACCATTTTCAGGTGATATAACTGGAGTATTTTGTGGGTCGTTCAGTACGCCACCTGATATTCTATCAATAACAACAGCGCTGCCAATGTAGCCACCTTCACCAGGTTTATTGAGGATATTGTCAATCCATCCACCTTGCTTGTCGTTATATGCTACTACGCGAAGTGCCAGATCATCGGTGGGCGTAAAGTTCATAAAGGCTTCAACGGAATTACTCATTTCTCCGCCTTTAGTGCTACCAATATTCACATCCATGCCAGCAGCAAAACCAGTGTGATCAGGTTTTTTACTGATCATTCGCACTGTGCCTGACTGTGAACTAGCACCAAACAAGGTACCTTGTGGACCAGGCAGCACTTCGATACGTTGTATATCTGCAGCATAAACGTCTAAGTTTCGGCCTTGCATGGAAACGGGTTGTTCATCGAGATAAAATGCAACAGACGGCTGTAATGCCTGTACCGAAGATACTGAAATATTGGTTTGCGTGGTTGCTGCACCTCGGATATAGATCTCATTTTGCCCAGGGCCTGTACCTTGGAAAACAACGTTTGGTAGAAACTCAACGTAATCGTTAAAGCTTTCAACGCCTAAATTTTCCAACGCTTCGCCGTTTAAAGCTGAAACAGACAAAGGTACATCTTGTATCGATTCAGTTCTTTTGGTGGCGGTAACTTGAATGGTTTCTATTTGTGCTTTTGCTTTTGCTGTTTCTTGTTGTGCTATTGCAGGATTAATTGCAAGTGCTGTGACAATGGCACAACTAATTTTTGTTCTGTTCATGTAAATTTTTGTTCTGTTCATGTAATAAGAACCTTTTTGGCTTTTGCATGCACTGCCTTGGGAAGTGACTTTTGATTAGACCCAATACATACAATATTTAATTTCAATACAAATTTTTATTTACGTGGCATTTGGGAGTATACCAGACTCAAGCCCCGATTTCTAAAGTCATTCCCAGCGCTGTTAAAAAGTTCACTTATTTTTTATAAGTAGCATTCTACTTATATTGTGAGTTTGAAATAATCACGGGATAGGTTATATTGCGGCTCAATAAACAGATATACAGGCTTACCTTAGTGGCTTTAACTCGAATAGACCAACACCTAAACCGCCCCGTTTTTTACCTTTCTTCATTATCCATTCTTGTCTTAGTGTTATTTGCACTGATAGCGCCACAAACAGCCGATGTCTTTTTCACTGAATTACAAAGCACCATAGTTGAAAATGGTAGTTGGTTTTACGTGGTGACAGTGGGAGTCATACTGCTAACCGTTTTGTACGTTGGCTTCTCCAGTTTTGGTGAAATACGCCTTGGCCCCGATCACTGTAAACCTGACTATTCTTTGCCTAGTTGGCTCTCAATGTTATTTGCAGCGGGAATGGGAATTGGACTGATGTTTTTTGGTGTCGCCGAACCTGTGATGCATTTTTTATCCCCCCCAACAGCGACCCCAGGTACAACCGAAGCCGTGCGCGAAGCCATGAAAATGACCTTTTTTCATTGGGGCTTACATGCTTGGGCAATCTATGCGGTAGTTGGACTAATATTGGCCTATTTTAGTTTTAGACTAAATTTGCCTCTCACATTACGCTCAGCTTTATACCCAATGATCGGTGATCGTATTTACGGCTGGGCAGGTCATACAGTGGATATTCTCGCTGTTGTGAGTACTGTTTTTGGTATCGCTACTTCTCTTGGTTTAGGTGCTGCACAGATTAACTCAGGACTAAACTACCTATTTGGCATGGAAGAGTCTGTGCCTATGCAAATCTATTTGATGATTGGCATTATCGCAGTAGCAATTGTCTCAGTAGCGACTGGTTTAGATAAGGGCATTCGCCGTTTGTCAGAATTGAATATGATACTGGCTATTGCCTTACTGTTGTTCATTCTAATTTTGGGACCCACAGTGTTTTTACTTGCCGCGTATGTGCAAAACACTGGCGCATACCTGTCTGATATTGTGCGTAATACCTTTAATTTATTTGCCTACGACAAAACTGACTGGATTGGTGGTTGGACAATTTTTTATTGGGGCTGGTGGTTAGCATGGGCACCTTTTGTTGGGCTTTTTATTGCGCGAATTTCACGAGGTCGCACCATTCGCGAGTTTGTGATTGGGGTGTTAGTGATCCCTACTGCCTTCACGTTATTCTGGATGACAGTGTTTGGTAACTCAGCGATAGATCTGATTTATACTCAAGGTGTCGATAAATTGGGAGACATGGTCAGTACTAATGCACCAGTAGCATTATTTGTCTTTTTAGAAAACTTTCCTTTCCAACAGTTCTTAAGTGGTATTGCAACCTTGATGGTAGTGGTGTTTTTTGTTACTTCTTGTGACTCTGGCGCTATGGTAGTGGATATGCTCTGTTCTCACGGAAGAAACGACACACCCATTTGGCAACGTATTTATTGGGCTGTAGGAGTGGGGCTTGTATCCGCTATTTTGTTAACTGCAGGGGGGTTAAATGCGTTACAAACCATGACCATAGCGACGGCTTTGCCCTTTGCTATTATATTGTTGATTTCTTTAGTCGGGCTGATAAAGGCATTACGTGTCGAAATCCATAAAAAAGCCAGTTTAGCGATGAATTTGCACCCTCATCCGTCTACAATCGATAGTGGTTGGGAACAACGACTTTCGACTATTATTCAATTCCCTAACAAAACAGCGGTAAAACTATTTATTGATTCGGCAGTGCTTTCAGCGTTAGAGAGTGTTAGCAAAGAATTGGCCAATAATCACGTTGAGTCAGAGATTGTTAATAAAAAAGAGATGTTAAGTTTGAATGTACAACACGGCAGTGAGTATTCTTTTGTATATGGGATAAAGTGTGAAAAATATCGCCAACCTAGTTATTCTCCAGATAACGAAGAATCTCATGAGAGTGCTGACGAACATACCTATTATCGGGCAGAGGTGCACCTTGCCGAAGGTGGCCAAGATTACGATATTATGGGTTGGACGAAACAGGCAGTCATCAATGATGTGATTGATCAGTATCATAAACATCAACATTTTCTGCATCTCTTACGTTAATATTTCGTTGATATTCAGTTTGGGTATTTAATATCAGATAATGAGTCAGAAAAAACGCTAGGTCCTTGTAGGTTTTCAGTATACTCAGGGTTGTATGGTTTTTTTGTAACCTAAGTAATTGAAAGTAAGGAATAAACGTGCGTATTAAGTCGCCCCAAGGTATTTTGTCTTTAGACAGTATTTTACCCGAAGAACCACTGTTGATGATGGGGGCGGGGCCAGTACCTATTCCTGCCAGAGTGGCAGCTGCCAATGGTATAGTTATCAACCATTTGGGCGATACCATGGCGCAAATTATTGAACAAGTTAAGCTGATGTCGCGGTATGTATTTCAGACCGAAACTGGGCATATTTTAGGTGTGGCAGGGCCAGGCTCTGCTGCGATGGAAATGGCCGTGGCAAATTTGGTCGTACCGGGCAGCAAAGTACTCAGTGTATGTAACGGCTTTTTCAGTAACCGATTGGCCGAAATGGCTGAGCGTGTTGAAGCCAATGTTGTGCGCTTGGTGGTTGAAGAAGGCCAAAGTGCCGATCCCGCTGTAGTGGCTGAATATATTGCACAACATCAACCGCAAGTATTAACCATAGTACAAGGTGAAACCTCTAGTACCGTTTGTAATAATGAATTAGCCGCTATCGCCGCTGCTGCAAAAGCCCATAACTGTTTAGTGATTGTTGATGCTGTTTGTACTTTAAGTACCATGGAATTTGATATGGACGAGTGGGGTATAGATGCGGTAATTACAGGCGGACAAAAGGGGTTGTCTTGTATACCAGGGGTGTCCTTAATTGGTTTTTCCAGTAAAGCTTGGGAACATATTCAATCACGCTCCGATCAACTGCGGCATTGGTGCTTAGACGCTAAGTTGGCCGATCAATTCTGGTATAAAAAGTCTTATCATTATACTGCGCCTGTCTCTGGCATTTTGGCTATCCATGAAGCCCTAAGATTAGTCTGTACCGAAACCCTTAAAGTGAGGTTTGACCGGCACTTGCGCAGTTCCAAAGCGTTGCAAGCAGGGATTGACGCTATGGGGCTAACTCTGCACGTTAAGCCCGCTGCCCGGTTAAATTCTGTTGTGGGTATTAATTTGCCTGATGGGGTTGAAGGTAAACAGTTGCTAAGCACTATGTCCAATCGTTATAAAGTCGAAATATCTGGTTCCTTTGGTGCCAACATAGTTCGAATTGGACAAATGGGAGAGCAATGTCGAGCCCACAACTTGTTTCGTACTTTACATGCCTTTGGTGCCAGTTTTAACTTACTTGGCCAAAAACTCGATTTACCAGCAGGCATGGCCGCATTAGAAGGTTCGTTAGATCGCCACGGTTTTGTGGATCAGATTTAACGCAATATTTGTAAAAGCTAAACAGGCATATTTTTCTGCAGGTAAGCGACTAACACCTCACCTGCTTTTGAAATATGTTGTTTTAAAATACCTTTAGCCCTACCTAGTTGTTTGGCTTTTATCGCGTCGAGTAGTTGATAATGTTCTTGTTGGCTGGTTTTTTCATAGTTAAGCTCAACTGAATGAAAGCCAATATAGCGTGAACACAGTTGATGTAAATTGGCGATATTGTTGAAAAGAGTCGGCCTTTTAGCTGCTTGATATAGGCAAGCATGGAACTGCCAATTTAAATCGCCATGTTGGGCAATGCTTAACTTTGGCTGGTCGAGTTGTTCTAATATATCAGTCGCTTGCCCCAAAATTTGGTGATTAAGTTTTGGCATAGCATGACTAAGGATTAGAGGCTCTAGATACATACGCATTATGTATAAATCTTCTGCCTCGGTGGCGCTTAATGGATGCACCATCACCCCACATTTTCCACTTTGCATTAGCCAACCTTCATTTTTTAATCGTTGCAGTACATCACGAATTGGAATACGGCTGACACCATAGTCAGAAGCGAGTTGTTGTTGTTTTAACGGACTCGATAATGGCAACTTATTATCACGGATATCTTGTTTTAACTGTTGATATAAGGCTTCTGAAGGTTGTTTGTCTGTCATAAATTATGCTCTTGCAATACGGCTGATGGCAAGCGTGCCAAGCCCAATGATGATGCCCCAAAATGCAGAAGCGATACCAAAAAAAGATACCCCAGAGGCAGTGACTAAAAAGGTGAGCAAGGCGGCATCACGATAGTCGGGGTGCTCAAAGGTCGATTGTAGGCTAGCACCAATTATGCCCAATAATGCCAAACCTGCTAATGCAGAGATCATAGCAGCAGGGAAAGCCGCGAATAAACTCACTACAGCTGCTCCACAAATGCCCGCTAATATATTAAAGACACCGGCGAACACACCGGCAATATATCGCTTATCTGGATCAGGGTGGGCTTCTTCGCTGGCACATATAGCCGCTGTGATGGCTGCTAAGTTTAAAGTGAAAGCCCCAAAAGGCGCGAACAAAACGTTTAAGCCACCAGTCCAACTTAGTATGGGGGATACTGGCGCTTGGTTATGACCAGTAGAGCGCAAAATCGCTATGCCAGGCACATTTTGTGACGTCATGGTTACAATAAATAACGGTAAACCTACACCTACTAATAAGCTCAAATTAAACTCTGGCCATGTCCAAACTGGCATAGCGAGCGACCATCTGACTTGCTGTAGATTGATTAGATCAAAGCCGTAAGCACATATAAACCCTGCAATTAGCACCGAAACTATTGCATAACGGGGTAACCACCTTTTGGCGAATAGAAAAGTAACAAGCATGATCCCCACCATAAGCGGATCACTTTGTAGTGAAGTAAAAATATTCAAGCCAAATTGCACTAATATGCCAGCCAACATGGCCGACGCTATTGGCAAAGGGATACGTTTAGTTAAAGCGTCGAACCAACCAGACAATCCTGTTAGCAGGGTTAACACCCCAACAAATACAAAAATACCTATGGCTTCGCCAATACTATTACCACTGAGTGTAGTGGCCAGTAATGCAGCGCCCGGTGTCGACCAAGCAATGATAATAGGGCGTTTGTAATATAACGATAAGCCTAAACAGCCCAAACCCATACTTATTCCCAAGGCCCATATCCAAGAATCAATCATCTCTTGGCTAGCACCAGCGGCAATTGCGGCTTGATAGACAATCGCCCAAGCACTGGCATAACCTACCAACACTGCGATAAAACCTGCGCTGATGGCTGAGAAACTTAAGTCAGAAATAAACGTCTTGAATTTCATTTTTGTATTCATATTAAAAAATGTATACAAAATTTAACATGTTATTACAAATACTTAAAATGAAAATAACTGGAGGGGTAAAATATTGGTTTATTTGAGGTAAATAATAACTATCGGCAATGCCATTCAGAGCAGTGCCGACAGATTGGATTATTGCAGTGACAAAGTGGTTTTTATCCAAGCAATGAAGTCATTGGTGACTTCATCTCGATTCGTTTCGTTAAAGAGTTCGTGACGCGCTTCTAGATAGAATTTTTGCGTGATTTTTTCGAAACCGTGTTTTTGGTATGCCGCCAGAAGACGTTGCACGCCTTTACTATTTTCGCCAACCGGATCGTCTGTACCACTGATTACATAAATGGCTTTGGTTTTATCCATTTCTTCAAGCGCCTCATCCGAGGCAATGATAGTCAAAGCATCTAACATGCCTTGCCAGCTTGCAACTGAGCATTCATAACCACAGAGTGGATCAGCAATATATTTATCCACTTCACCTTGATCTCTGCTTAACCAGTCAAACTCAGTGCGATTGGGCTTAAATGCCTTGTTGAACGCTTTAAAGGTCATGGCGGCCATAAGCGCACTGTGACCTTTTTTACCTAGCCGTAATTTTTCCAATCGGATGATTAGTTGGGCTATCTTACCTAATGCACCAGGCGGTCCATTGCTGGCTGATAAAGCTGCAGCAGTGATATTATCACCGTATTTTCGAAGGTAAGATTGGGTCAGAAATGAACCCATAGAATGGCCAAGCAAGATGATGGGCGTGTTTGCATGTCGCTTGCGAATTTCAGCATTTAATAAATCAAGATCATCAACGGCTTTATTCCAGCTATCTTCATCAGCCATATGACCAAGTTGCTGACCTGATACTATGGACCTCCCATGACCCCGGTGATCATTAGCATACACGGCAAAACCCTCGGCATTTAAATAAGCCGCCAAAGGTGCATACCTAGCTGCATGTTCTGCCATACCATGGGCGATTTGGATAACCGCTTTGGTATCACCTGCAGGAAGCCACTGATAACAGTGCAACTGCAAAGTTTCTACGCCGTTAAATTTAAAACTATCGGGACACGCTGTGCCTAGGTCGTTGGTTGTATAGATATTATTTCCTCCATATCTAAATATACTTTAGGTATTGTAATATTTGGCTGACTCATTAAAGGTTGTCAGTCTTTTCTTTTTCCACTTATACCTGTGCTCATGACAATGGTGGTGATTACTCTGCTTTCATCCCTTATCTGGCTTGATATCAGAATACGTATATAGCGTTGCTCCGTCAATGGACCCACAAATTTAGGAAAATTCTTTTAACTTGTAACCCGAATTTTAATATCAAGTCCTATTTGTTACTATGACTGCCTGTGTATTTTGTGATTAGAAGCCCAGTGGTGGCAGGTTGTGTGGGACAAACAAACAAGAAAATATCCAGTAAAGCGTTAGCAAAATAGGCTGTGATATGTCATTGTTTTAAGCTGTAATACCAGCTAGGATTATTAATATTCTGTTGGGTTATCAATGAGCCAGTTCGATATAATTAGGAATTCAATATAGTGTCCACAAATTCAAAACAGCGCCTATATCAATTACATTTGGTTGGTAATGTATTGTGCGTAGAAATGAATAGTGTGTGGTCAAAAGGTACAGTTAAAAAAGTACTAGAAGATACTCAAGAACTGGTCGATGGTATTAAGCATCAACCATGGGCTGCAGTAGTTGATATTCGCAAGTGGATCATGCCAACCTTAGAAGCTTTTGCAGGCTTTCAGGCTATATATGATTGGTGTGCTGCTAACAACCAAACACACGAAGTCACTTTGTGCCGCTTTGAGGTGCAGAAAAATATTATTGGAGATGTATCTAACTACGATACTGAGCATCAGTTGTATACTCAAAAGCCCGAGGATGCCGAGCAATGGCTAATTAACAAAGGTTTTACTTTTTCGTTGGATCAATGGCAGCAAGCTAAGCAACAAAATTCACATTGAAAAACTGCATTCCATTATTGTTTGTTGTTTGCCTGTTAGCAGGTTGCGAGCAAGGGCGTTTTAATGACGACATTACCAAGGCCTATGGCCTGCCAGATAACAGTTCAGAATATCAAGACCTGATAACCCGCGAGCCTGAAAGTCTTAACAAATATGAACTCTACAATCGTGTACTCACTTTATGGGACACGCCCTACCGAGAATTAAAGCTGCCCACTTCCAACGGCACTACCCATATCATTGTATCTGGGCCTGCTGATGGTGAAGTACTCATATTACTGCACGGCATGAACGTGGACTCCACCATGTGGTACCCCAATGTTAAGGCGTTATCACAAAACTACAGGGTTTACGCCATCGATGACATTTTGGGACCGGGAAAATCAAAACTGGATCATGACGATGATTCACTTGAAATGGTGATCTCCTGGTATTTTGAAATATTTGACGCCCTTAAACTGGAAAAACCTATCCTTGCGGGCGCTTCACAAGGTGGTTGGATCGCCACCAATCTGGCACTGGCTAGACCCCAAAGGTTTAATAAATTGATACTGCTAAGTCCGGCTCAAACACTTACCTGGTTAGAACCTAGTGTTGATATATTGTCCAACTTATTATTTTCATTAAATCCACAGCGTGAAGGGTTACGGAATAACTTAGCCACTCTGTCGAGCAATGTAGACGGCATTGAGCAAATGTATATTGATCAGTTTTTCAGAACTATCACAACCGCATCCACCTCTCCTTTGCTAATGGATATGAAACCCTTTGACGACGAACAATTGTCAGCACTTACTATGCCTGTGTTATTCCTAGCCGGTGATAATGATATGTTTAATAATCAGGATAGTGTCGACCGAGCGATAAAAATCATGCCCTGCGTTCAAGCTGAAATCATTTCCAACAGTGGGCATTTTATTAGTGTGGATCAAGCGAAAATAGTGAATGGAAAAATAATAGAGTTTGTTGCCAAGAGGCAAAATAAGCAGACTACAGAGTGTTAAAGGTCGTTGTGATTGTTAGCTGAATCCAGCTAAATCACCGTTTAGGAGGCAGACTTTTTTCTTTGATATAGATAGATTTCAACCAATAAAACGCCCAAAATAAACAAAAATATCTTAAGGAATGGTGTTATTTGATCGACAGTAAACGGTGTGATTTTGTCAGCCAGATCAAATGCCCAAATACCATCAGCATATCTAGATTTTTCTCCGAATAAAGCCTGAATTAAATTGGCACCTGCATGAAAGCCTATTGGCACAGCCAGTCCTTTTGACCAATAGGCTAAGACTGCATACAAAAGACCCCAAACGGCTGGTCCTGTGATGCTATCAAAGGCAAATCCATGATAAAGACCAAAAGCTAGTGAGGTTAGATAAATAGCGCCTCTTGGGCCAATGATTGTTTCCAATTTTTTAAGGGCATAACCTCTAAAGGTAATTTCCTCCATGGCCGCAAGCATAAGCAAGGATAGGAAAGATAGCAGGATAATATTGATAACAGATTTAACATGTATGTCGACAATAATCACAGGCGTCAGCCAAAGATATACAAGATAAAAACAACCAAAAAACGTCATTCCTGTCACTAGGCTAAGGATCAAGCGAATCAGTGAGCCTGCATTAAAGTTCAACCCCATATCCACAAAGTTTAGCTTGTCATATTTTAGGAATAAAAAGGTTACACCCAGCAAGCCAATGCTGACACTGCCGCCTATGCTAGCTCCGTATAGCCAATTCACAGAGTTAGGGATCAATGTCCCAATGCCATTCATCAAAATTTCAAATAAAATCCAAAACAACAAAACCTTGGCAATGTTGAGTATGTTGGCTTTTATCATGATCAGCTCCGTCAATAGAATGTTCAAACCCTAGGAGTCTGGAAAGTTAAAGTCAAGGGAGTCATCTAGTCTTCTGGTTGTCGAATTTAAAAAAGAATGTTGAAACTTCGCGCCTTGTTTTTAATTCAATTTATATATAACTTCACAAAACTTACAACAGTTTATAATTATGAAAAATTCTACTTTTATTAATTAGTGGGTACACTGCTATTAAGTTAAATTTCAATTAAATTTTAGGAGAGTTAAATGTTTAGTCACGTGATGTTAGGTGCTAATGATATACAAGCATCGAAGAAGTTTTACGATGCTATTTTAGGTGCTTTGGGCTACGAAGAGGGAACTATTGATCCTAAGGGTCGTTGTTTCTATTTCACTAAAACCGGTATTTTTGGTTTGAGTGCGCCCATTGACGGTGAGCCTGCCAGTCACGGCAATGGCAGTACTTTGGGTTTTGCTGTTGAAAATGAAGAGCAGGGGCTTGCTTGGCATGAAGCTGGTTTAGCCAACGGTGGTACAGCTTGTGAAGATCCTCCTGGTGTGCGTGATGGTGGTACTATGAAGTTATATTTAGCTTATCTTCGAGATCCTTCAGGCAATAAAATCTGTGCCATGAAACGTGTAAGTTAAGTACTTTAAAATTAGAATTTTGTGGCTGGGTTATTCAGCCACATATCCTATATCCAACTGTTAGTTGTTCCTTATTTCACTACTTTTTTCTGTTTTTAGTTCGTAGCCATAAGCTCGCTACTCGTAGATGTCGTTTTGTTTAACTCATTTTAGCTAACATACTCAATGGTGCGATACGGGCGAGGTATCTGAATAAAGCCCAAGGCCATTTGGGTACAAAACTATTGGCCACTTCTTTTTCGATGTCTTTAACTATGGCTTTACAGCCTGTTTCTAAGTCCACAATAAAGGGTACAGTTTTTACTTTTGCATTGATTTCAGTACGAATAAAGCCTGGATGAATAGTCGTGACTTTTATAGGTGTGTTGCGTACATCGATACGTATACCTTCGCTGAGGGATGTTAACGCCGCTTTAGTTGCTGCATAAACTGTCATGGCTCGACGTGCTCCGCGCACGGCACTGACCGAGGAAATAGTGACTAAATGTCCAGCGTTTTGGTTACGGAATATTTCCATGGCGGCTTCACACTGAGCTAACGCTGAAACAAAATTGGTCACTGCGGTCTGTTTATTGGCTTTAAAATATCCTGTGCCAAGTGAAGCCCCTTTGCCCATCCCTGCATTAACTATGATGCGGTCAAGACTGCCTAAGTCTTCAGCAAAGGCTTTGATTACTTCAAACACTTGGTCGTGGTCGTTAACATCTAATGAACGAGTAAACACTTTAATATCGGGGTTAATGGTCAATAATTCTTGTTTAAGTGACTCTAAGTTATCCATTCTACGGGCACATAAAGCTAAGTTACGACCCATCTTAGCGAACTCGATAGCCATGCCTTTACCCAGGCCTGAACTAGCGCCAGTAATTAAAATATTTTGTCTGGTCATATTGTGTATTCTCTTATTATTGTTTGATTAACTAGCTACTTAAAGGCTAAAAAATTATTCACCACAGGGAAAAGGAGGGCACAGAGGAAAGTAAAATCTGGTTTTCTTAACTTTTTATATCTGTTCTCTGTGTTCTCCTTTTCCTCCTTGGTTCAATTTTTTTCTTGACGTTTATTTGTAAGTTAACAGGTGTTTGTTGTTGCCTTCGAATGTGCTGTGTTCGTTGAGTGACGATAAAATAATCCCTTTTTGGGTGCTGATAAGTTTGGTGATACCGCAGTTAACCAAGGTCCAGTTAAGGGTCATTAGATTTTCTGCGGGTACACCTAATATGGCTTGGGACAATAATGCTATGGGTCCACCTGAACTGAACACTGCTACACGCTTTTCACCATCAAGGCCACTAATCAAGTTTGCCAAGGCGGTCTGTATTCTGTGCTGATAATCAGGCCAAGACTCAATATAGTCATCATTATGTTGGCTGCTGATCCAGCGGTTAAAGGCTTGAGCAATGACTTTTTCCAAGGATTTATGAGGATTATCTTGTTTACTCATATAGGTTTTTACGCCTTGTGCAGTGGCAAGTTCAGAGTTAAATTGAGCGAGGATATCTTGATGATCGTATTCGTTCCATGCTGCATCTACCTGAGGTTCGATAGCTGTTTGTCCCATGGCAGATAAACAGCCGTTTGTAGTTTGCTGATGTCGCTGCATGCTACCGCGTACTACTTTGTCAAAGTTTCCGATTCTGACTCTAAAACAATCTCCTATATGCACGGCTTGTTGTTCGCCAAGTTCAGATAAACAATCATATTCGGCTTTGCCAAAAGATGCTTGGCCATGTCTAATTAAATAAATAGCGGTCATTTTAGTGTTTGCCTTTTATGGCTTTACGGCATTGCCAAAGCAAATAATGCACAAAAAACCAAATATGTTTAAAGGTTGGGTTATTGGTGCTACCCAAGGTATTAAGCTCTAGGCTTAAAGTTTTTTAGTTGTTTTTTCATCATAGCTAAATAACGCATCGGCGCTAACCAGCGTTTCATGCGAAAGGCGGTGCGTCCGTCTTTATGGGTGATGGTCATAAACTTGAGATTTTCACTGTCTTGGTAGATTGCTTCGGCTACTTGAGCTGCGGTGATATCGGATGAATTATGCAGCATTTTACTCACAAGTTTTGCCACGCCAGGCTGCTTACTGCGCATTGATTCGTCGAGGTTTGTGGAAAAGAACCCCGGACAAGCAACACTGACATGAATATTATCGTCAGCGAGCTCAAGGTGCATGGTTTCTGAAAAGCTGACCACAGCAGCTTTACTGGCATTGTAGCTTCCCATAAGAGGAGCGGGTGTGATCCCCGCTTGTGATGCAATATTCACGATTTTTCCAGCACTTTGCTGTTTCATCATAGGTACAAAGGTGCGGCACATTCGTACCATGCCTAATACATTGATATTTAATACCCACTCCCACTGCTCAATGTCTTCAAATTCCAAGGCGCCGCCAGTGGCAACCCCTGCATTGTTGACTAGCACATCGAGTGTGCTCCAACGAGATTGAAGCTGTTGTTGCAGTGTTTCAATATCAGCTTCGTTGGTGATATCACAAGGCAAAAAGAAAGCTTTGCCACCTGACTTAGTGATGCTATCAACCACTTTATGTGCGCGCTCTGAATTTAAGTCGGCTATACACACTTCAAAGTTTTGTTTAGCATAATGTAGTGCCAGCGCTTCACCTAAACCTGAAGCGCCTCCGGTTATTAATACATTCTTGTTCATTGGTATTTTTTCAACTCTAAACGGGCAACCATGCCTTTATGTACTTCATCAGGTCCATCAGCCAAACGTAAGGCTCTAGCACCAGCAGCAAAACGGGCGAGTGGGAAGTCGTCACACATACCAGCACCACCATGAATTTGGATCGCCATATCAACCACTTCTTCAAGCATTTTGGGCACAGCTACTTTAATCGCAGAAATATCTACCATGGCATTTTTAACACCCAGATTGTCAATTTTCCAAGCGGCTTGTAAGGTTAATAAACGGGCCTGTTCAATAGCTATACGAGCTTCGGCAACACGTTCTCGGTTGCCACCTAACATCATTAGAGGTTTACCAAATGCGCTACGTGACATGCCGCGCTGCATAGCAAGTTCTAAAGCTTTTTCAGCACAGCCGATTGAACGCATACAATGATGAATTCGGCCTGGGCCAAGGCGACCTTGGGCAATGGCAAAGCCTTTACCCATGCCAACTAACAAGTTTTCTTTAGGGACGCGCACATTAGTAAGATGCATTTCGCCATGACCAGAAGGAGCGTCATAATCCCCGAATGCTTGTAACATACGTTTAATTTCAATGCCCGGAGTATCTAGTGACACCACTACCATGCTGTGCTGGCTGTGTTTGTCATTTTCTGGATTTGATAGGGCCATAAAAATAGTGATTTTGGCGTTGGGGTGACCTAAACCTGTAGACCACCATTTTTTGCCGTTAAGCACTAACTCATCGCCGTCTAATTCAACGGTTGCTTGCATATTGGTGGCATCTGACGAAGCAACATCGGGCTCGGTCATACCAAACACTGAACGTATTTCACCGGCTAATAGTGGTTTAAGCCATTTTTTTTGTTGGAATTCGTTTCCAAAGTGATAAAGCACTTCCATATTGCCGGTGTCAGGTGCGTTACAGTTAAATATTTCAGAGGCAAATAACACTCTGCCCATTTGTTCGGCTAGCGGCGCATATTCTAATGTAGTTAAACCTTTGCCTAATTTTTCGTCAGGTAAAAATAGATTCCATAACCCAGCGTCTTGGGCTTTTTTCTTAAGGGGCTCTATTAATGGATGGACTTGCCAATTTTTCCAATCACCATCTGGGTTTAATTTATGAGTTTCAGCATAAATTTGTTCTTCAACTGGATAAATATGTTCATCCATAAAGGCTTTTACACGTTCGATATAACCTAGTGTTTTTTGGCTGTGGTTAAAATCCATAATAGTAACTCCCAAAGTTGCATAAGCAGAAATTAAGCTAAGAATAGTCTCTTTTTTTAATTGAATGAAATGAAAAATACTTTATGGTTACTATGAATTTCATTCATGATGGTGATTTGATGACAGACGTAACTAGGATCCAACAACTTGACCTTAATTTGCTCAAAATCTTTGAAAGTATTTATCAAGAGCAGAATATGTCGCGCACAGCAGAGGCTTTGCATATTACGCCTTCAGCAGTAAGTCACGCCTTAAAACGATTGCGCGACTATTTAGGCGATCCTTTATTTCAGCGTAGCAATAATCGTATGTTGCCCACTCCCGCTTGTCAGCGTATGGCACCGCAGATTATTGATAATCTCACCCGTTTAAGGCAAATATTACAGCATTGGGGGGAGTTTCAAGCGCTTACCAGCCAACACCATTTTCGTTTGGGTATTCACTATGCATTTGAGCCTTTTATCTTGCCAAAGCTGGCTAAAAAGCTCGCTGAGTTTGCACCTAATACTACTTTTGCCAGTGTCAAAGTAGATAGAGAAAACCTAACCCGAGAATTAGGTGCAGGCCGTGTTGATATGGCGTTTGATGTGGCTCTGCCTATTAAGCCACCTGTATTGCACTCAAAGCTTTTCGATGATGAGTTTTGTGTATTAATGCGTAAAGGGCATCCCATTGAGAATAACTTGACTCTACAAACATACTTTGCGGCTAAACATATTGGAGTCTCAAACCGTCCAAGTGGCGCTGCAGCTGAGGATATTTTATTTCAACAACAAGGCCTGTCACGACAAATTAGTTTCAGGTGCCAAAATTATTATGCTGCAAAAACCATGTTGGTGGAGTCTGATTTATTATTAACTGTACCTTATCTATTGGGTCAGGAGTTAATGGGTAGTGTAGGGCAAGCTGATGGTTTGTCACAAGCTGCTATGCCTGTTCATCTAACTAATATTGAGACACACTTATACTGGCACAAAAATACTGAAGATGACGAAGCATTAAGCTGGTTTAGACAAATGTTGGTGTCACTTTTTTAACTGCTAGTTGCATTGAATTGAGTTGGTAATTATGCATATTTTAAGTATTAATCTATTGTTTCCAGATCTAGTCACTTTAGTAGTATCATAATGAACTGGTCTTATGTGTTTCAGCTAACAAGTGAATTATTTTCTGTCTGAAATAAAAAAAAGGGGGGTATGTTGGCGTTAAATAAATTATTAGTATTCGTTTTTTTTATTTGCACTTATAGTACTTCACTCTTGTCGTCTCAGACCATTCCTACTATTGATGTCCAAAAAGAACTAATTGATGGTAAAACGAGTCTTGCCGGGCAATGGGCGTTAAGTTGGGGGGAGTGGACGCCTTTGGCTGACATTGCCGCGTCCAAAGCTAATTTTAAAGTTGTATTATTACCTAATTTTGTTAGTTCCATAGTTGATGAAAAGGCACTAAATACCCATAGATTTGGTACTTATACACTCAAATTGAATAATTTGAGTGATGCTTTTCAAAAGCCAGTAATACGCATGCGTAACGTCAATGATGCTTGGCAGGCCTGGTGGATAGATGAGTCAGGGCAATCCCAGTTTTTAGGCGAATCGGGTAAGATTGCCAAAAATTATAAAGCACAAGAAGTTAGTTTTAAAACGCATATATTACAATTACCTCAAAACGTACATTCAGGCATTTTAGTGGTTTACCTTTCGGCGCACTTATACAAACGTGGCGGTATGTATGGTGAATTCGATGTACAGGAATTTGAGTCGGCCAATAAATTTCTACTTTCTGATTTGGCCAGTCGCTCGGTACTCATTGCCATTGGTTTACTTGTGGTCTTTCAAAATATTTTGTTTTATATATTTCGACCCAAAGAGCGTGTATTACTCTTGTTGGGAATACTTGCGTTCTCTACGTTATTAAGAGCAACCGCATCTGCTGAATATGTTTATTACTTCTTCGGGAACCCTGCTATCTATGGTTTTTTGTTGAAACTGGAATATATTACAATTGTATGGCCCCCTGTTGCAGCTGTGCATTTTTTCTCATGTTTATTCCCCACTAAACGATCCAGTCAAGTTGTTAAAATTGGCTATATAATTGTCCCAATAGTTATCATGTACACCGTCTTGGCACCTCTTAAACAGGTCCTTGAACATTTACTTTATTACCAAATGATTTTAGTGATATTTACGCTTTACGCTTTATGGTTAATCATTAATTCGATGATAGTTAAATCTTATCGTTCTAGAACAATGATAATCAGTGGGCTTTTTCTGTTTTTAGGGGTCGTGAATGACGTTATTGCTGCTCAATCTAGTTCCTATAACCTTTTTATCGCAGAATATACTTTGTTCTTGTTTTTGTTTGCGCAAACCCAGTTCCATTCTTTAAGGTTTGTATCAGCTCTGGATACTGCAGAACACTTAACCAACAACTTGCAACATGAAGTGGCTGAAAAAACTAAAGAGTTATCTATTCGTAACCTCGAACTTGAGGACAAAGCGGACTATTTGAAAATTCAGCATGATCAGATAAAAGAGTTATCTGAAACCGATCATCTTACTGGTTTGTATAATCGCCAAACGTTTGATAGTCATTTAGATTTAAAATTTTATCAGGCTGTTCAAAAAGCAGAAAAATTGGCTTTAGTGATGTTGGATATAGACAACTTTAAGAAAATTAACGACAGTTATGGACATCAAGTTGGGGATGAATGTTTAAAAACCGTGGCTGAATTCTTACGGCAATCTAATTTGCGTAAAGATGACTTTGTCGCCAGGTATGGCGGTGAGGAAATGGTTATTGTTTTAACCAATACTGATATCAAAGGTGCCGAAGAAATCAGCCAAAGAATATGTGATGGATTGAGTCAGATAGAATTGCATGCTGATGAAGGTACAATTGTACTGACTGCAAGTTTTGGCATAGCGGAATTGATTTATAATCAAGTCGAGAATACTACCCAGTTATTAAAGTTGGCAGATGACGCACTTTATCAAGCAAAATCGCTAGGTAAAAATCAAGTGGTTACAGCTGAAGTATCTTCTTAAATTAATTCAACTTGTTGTAATAATTTCTAAAAGTCAGTTAATTGTGACATTTACAGATTGTTTAACACCATGCTTTTTATTTTCAGTGCTTTTTCGAAATGATCTAGTTGATGGGTTTTAATCCACCAAGTGGCCGCTTCCATTAATAATGTAGGGTCGTCGTTTTTATTAGCAAAAAATGCGTAGAATGATAGGCCTACTGAGGATCCTTTGGCGGCTATCTTCTTATCGCACACATCAATAATTTTTACTCTTAACTTGTCTTGCAACTCAGCCCTCTCTTTTTTTATTTTTTAGCACTTCGGGTTTAGACACAGTACTACCATCTGGATTGAAAAAGACAGATGGTTGCTCTAGGCCTCTAATTTTCCACATGATTAATTTACCCAGAATACGCATCGATATTTTAAATAATGATATTTTATGTTCTTCAGGTACTGAAACTTTGGCCGATTGCCAGTGGGCAATACCCAAAGAAGCACCTAAATCGCTATCTCGCGTGGCTTGGTTATTCATAAAATTGTGGATCACTCCAATAAAAGGAGCTTTGTGACCAAGGGTATTGCCAATAGGTGTGTTGCAACACTTTGCATACCAGCGATGTAAACCTTTTTGAGAAAATTTTACACAAGCTATATGTTCATTGCCCTCAGTGATTTTTACATAGGATATGGGCATTTGAAAAATGTCGGTGCCATTATATTGATCTAGTACTTGATTTTCTTGCTGTAAAAACATCGCAAATTTTTGGCAGTCAATACAACAACACACAATCCGGTTGCCAGATTGTGTGTTAACATTTTTGGTAAAGCCGATTATTTTTCCGCAAGCGCAACTCAGGCTTATTTCAGGCATTTTAACGACTCTTAAATAAAGTTTGTTACCGCAGTTTTTTTAACCTAAAAAATGCAATGTTTGGCAAAATCTGTGCCTTCTGATGCGGTCCAATCTGCTTTAGGCTTTTCTTTCATATCAGCGCACCACTCTTCGCTACCGATTTCTGGCGCACAACCACTTAAAAATAAAGCGACAGCAAAAACACCTATTAATTTTTTCATAAACGTTATTCCTTAAATATAAACAAAGTTAGTACATCGAATGAACCTTAAACTTTAGCATAAAAGAAAATGTATATAGAGTACATATGCCAGCACACTACCCTGACATTTATATATTAATAATATTATATTCACTGACAGTTTACTTTAAGTTAGCCTAGTGAAAATCAAAAAGAGCCTATTACCTTGCTTAGTATTGTTGTACCTACGTTAAATGAAATTAAAACTGGTTATCTGAGCAAGATCCTTGCTGCCTATAGTGACTTAGCAGATATCGAGATCATTTGTGTGGATGGCGGCAGTATAGACGATACAGTTTCGTTGATAAATCAGTCTAATGCCAGGCTAATAGCCACTAATATTGGCTCGAGAGCGGGGCGCTTAAATGCCGGTATCAAACAAGCCAAATTCGACATGGTGCTGCTTCATCACCCACGCAGTTTGCTGGATATTGATGGTATTAATGCTTTAGCAAATCATAGCTCAGAGATCCGTTGGGGAGCTTTTACTCATCAGTTTGATATTCAGCATCCATTGTTAAACTTCACTTCTTGGTATTCAAACCGAATTCGCGGTGATAAACGTGGAGTGTATTATTTGGATCACTGCCTATTTGCTCAAAAACAATTATTATTTGATGTAGGGCTTTTTCCAGATATCGATATTTTCGAAGATACAGAGATTTGTTTAAAACTTAATGGAAAAACCAAACCCATTAGGTTGCCTTACATTAGCCAAACTTCAGCGGTTCGATTTGAAACTAATGGGATTTATCGCCAGGCACTTGAGAACCAATATATGAAGTGGCGTTATTACTTTAATGGTTCCGATAAAAAAATGAATGCGCGATATGAAAAAGGTATTGAATTAAATACTAAGTATAAAAAATAACCCGAATATTAAGGACATTTAGAAGTCGAAATTGCTAGTATTATGCACAAGCAACAACTTGTTGCTAAACCTTCCCTTCAGCTTAAGTTAAGGAAAATATGGCTGTGTTAAGAAAATTTCATATGGCTATCTGGTCAAAGGCGTTATCAATAGCTTTGTTTTTTGTGACAATGTTGTTATTTCTGCCACTTATTTATCATTTTGGCATAGCTTTGCAACCAGCTACCAAACAGGCCTTTGATGGCCAAGTTACAATTCAAACGTCAGATTTCTCTCAAGGAAAAGGACTCGCTTTAGATGGAGACTGGTCTTTCTTTTGGCAGCAACTACTTGAACCAGAGCAAATTAGTGGCACTACAAAAAAGTCGACTTTAATAAAAGGTAGTGGCGGCTGGCAATCAGGCAAACACGATTTAAATTATGACGCTATTGGTTTTGCTACCTATCATCTGGATGTCGCTTTGCAACAAGCAGCAAGCAATTTGGCGATCCGCATTCCTCAAATTGAAAGTGCTTACAGGCTATATATAGATACTGAGCTTATGGCGTCAGGTGGTTTAGTGACAGACTATTTATCAGCGGGAAAGCCGGGATATAATACTGCTATTGTTAGAATACCTGATGGCTTAAAAGCATTTTCTATTACGATCCAAGTCTCAAATTATCATTCGAGTTGGGGCGGGTTATGGGAACCTATAGTATTAGGAGATGCTGATTCTCTGCATACCCTGCAACGAGATAAAGTAGCATTAAGCCTGTTTATTATGGGGGCGCTACTCATTACTGCCATCCATTCATTAATCCAATTTTTCTTGCGGCCTACAGATAATATTCCACTGGTATTTGCCTGTTTATGCCTACTTTTGTTTCTTCGAGAATTTACGATTGAACATATGACCTTTGCATTATCAGCCCTATCTGGTGGCTTTGTATTGATCACAAAATTAAATTTCTTTAGTTTTTATGCTGGTATTCCCACTGCCTTGTATTTCTTTCATTTAAGTTATTATCAAGAGTTTCACCGCAAATATTGTTCTTTTGTTTATATACTTTGTGTCATTTTTTCGGCCTTTGTTTTATTTTTCCCTACACGTTATTTCGGCATCTCACTGGTTATGTTCGAAGTTATTGCAGTGATCGTCATGTTCTATATCTTGCAAAGAATGTGGGTAGCAATGAAAAATGGCCAAAAGGGCGCTGGAGTCATGTTGATTGGCTCGGTAATCGCTTTTGCTTTTGCTGTGAACGATATTTTAAATGTGAGTGGTGTGATTACTACTGGTAGATTTTTTAGTTTGGGTATTGTTGGTTTTATCATGAGTCAGAGTTTTGTGACAAATACTCGATTTAATCATTTAATTAGTAATAACGATATACTGACTGACAAGCTTAAAGAGCGTAACGCAGATTTAGAGCTTTTGGGTGAGCTACTAGAAACAAAAGTTGAACAACGTACCCGGCAGCTCAAATTAGCCAATATTGAACTAAAAGCTTTGGCTAATAACGATCCGCTAACCAATGTTTTCAATCGACATGGTTTACAACAGTTTATTCAAGCAGCATTTGAGCGTTATCGTCGTTCTCAAGAATTGTTTTGTATCGTACTGATTGATTTCGATCATTTTAAAGACATTAATGATACTTATGGGCACGATGTGGGCGACATTGTGTTACTGACGGGTGCCGACTTAATTAAAGCCGGAATTCGCGAACAAGATAAATTAGCCCGTTGGGGAGGCGAAGAGTTTCTTGTGCTGTTACCCAACACTGATTTGCAAGGAGCATTAGCTATCTCCAATAAACTTAAAAATGCAATTTGTGCCAAACCTATTGGTCAACCCATAGGTGTAGAGGTGTCGGTGACGGGCGGGGTAGCTCTGGTAAACCAAGATGATACCTTTGATACCTTATTTAAACGGGCTGATGACGCCTTGTACCAAGGTAAACAGAATGGTAGGAATCAAATCTGTAGTTAAGCTGGAGCCAGATTATTCAAATTACGGGTAACAATTGCTGAACTCACATACGAATTTTAGGTAAATTAAAAACCGTTCAACATCTCTCGTAATTTTTTATCAGCCAGTTCAGCCGGGGATAAAGACTCATCAACTAGACTTTTTTCGGGGAGTTGATCACCAAAAAGAGCCGCTAATTCAGCCTTGGCGTTATCGGCTTTTTGTTTGTCGCCAGCTTTGACTACCTTGTTGTTAGGCTTGAAATAATCGCAAAAATTTGCCCGTTCAGTATCGCTTATATGCTCAGCTCTTTCTTCGTCACAGCGATCTCTGACAAAGTACAAGCACATTTCACAAACATGCTGATCAGCTTTGCATTTGTCACACTCTTCACGGCGTGACATTGGCAAGATAACATTGATTAGATCCTCAGCACATTTCCAACAGACAAATTCATTAGACATAAAAACAGCGACCTTTAAAACTGGTCAAACATAATAGAGTTACCATCAGGATCTTTCAATACACAATGGGTCGGGCCAGCATCACCTTTAGTAGGGGAATCAATGGCAATGCCATTATCTTGCAAGTGTTTCTCTATAGCTCTGACATCAGTTGGGTTAAAGGTTAGGATGTTGGACTCGAACATACCCTCAAATAAACCAATAACTGTGGTGTCTTTTTGTAGGATAAGCCATTTATCTGCGATTGAGCCGCATTCTGGGTGGGCATTAAACCCTAGAGTTTCATAAAATGCTTTTGATTTAGCAATATCTTTGACGGTAAGACTGACCGAAAATTGACCTAATTCCATGTTGCTCCTCTATTTTAATGAAGTGGTTATTTTCGAGGTGTACGCAGAGCTAAAGCGCTGACTAGTGAAAACAGCAAACCAATAATAAATACTGTAGCAAACATTAACATTGACTGAGTAAAGTTATTACTCATCAAATCAGCGTAATGGGCTAATTCTTCTAGCTGTTGCTCTATCACGATTGGCTCTAGGCCACTTGAGAGAATTTGCTGCTCGGAATATTGTATGTAAGTGGCAGTAAATGTTGGGTTGATAAATTCTAAATAAAGCCAGTTATATAATGCAAACATATTTGCAGCGATAAGGCTGATACCTAAGCCAACGCCTAATGCTCCCATAAAACCTAAAGGGGCGGGAGCTCGTTTTTGTTTGTATTCTTTTATTCCCATTACTACAGCTAGGGAACTTATGATCATCACGCTGTAACCAACAATTTCGCCTTTAGTGAAATTGTCAGCATTTGTACCTAAGACTAAATGGGATACGTAAAAACCGATACCTAGCGCCAATCCATATATTAAGCCAAAGCGAATAATTGAATACATTTTGCTGCTGCCTACACTGTTTTTAGAAATCTAACTGTATGTTATTTATGTGGAAAATAAAGTTTTTATGGGGTGAAAAATGGGTGAGAATACTGTTGTGGGTACTCATTAGTGGTGGCGAGACTTCATCCTTGAAGTCCCTTTAAATATTAGTCGTGATTAATCGAACCGATACTGTGAATGCTCAAATCGGCTCCTTTAAATTCTTCTTCTTCAGTAAGCCTTATGGTTGTGATTTTATTCATAAGCCCATAAACAGCTAAGCCACCCACTAGAGCAACAATTATTCCTGTCACTGTGCCTATAACTTGTGCAGTGAAAGAAACACCACCTAGTCCTCCTAATGACTCAAGGCCAAATATGCCAGCAGCAATGCCACCCCAAGCACCGCAGACACCGTGCAACGGCCATACCCCTAATACGTCATCAATTTTTTTAGTTTGTTGCATGATGGTAAATAGTTTCACAAAAATCCAGCCCGCAATTAGTCCTACAAATAATGAACCTATTGGATGCATGACATCGGAACCTGCACATACTGCAACTAAACCTGCTAAGGGGCCGTTATGAATAAAACCAGGGTCTTTTTTACCGAACCACAAGGCCGCCAAAATACCGCCAACCATAGCCATCAAAGAATTCATTGCGACTAAACCACTGATGCCGTCCATGCTTTGTGCTGACATCACATTAAACCCAAACCATCCAGTACATAATACCCATGTGCCAAGAGCTAAAAATGGAATATTCGACGGAGCAAAAGCAATCAGTCTGTTGTCTTTTAAACGACCTTTACGTAAACCCAAAAAATATACGCCCACTAAGGCTAACCAACCGCCCATTCCGTGTACCACAACTGAACCCGCAAAATCGTGAAAACTAGCTCCTGTGGTTTGTTGTAACCAAGCTTGGAAACCGTAGTTACCGTTCCAAATCATTCCTTCAAAAAATGGGTATACCACTGCAACAATTAGGGCCGAGGCAATTAAAAATGGATAAAACTTGGCTCTTTCAGCAATGCCGCCTGAAATGATCGCAGGAATAGCCGCGGCGAAGGTCATCAGAAAGAAAAATTTAACTAAGTCATATCCACTGTTAGCCGCAAGCTCCTTAGCATTACTAAAGAATGTGACGTCGTAGGCTATCCAATATCCAATAAAAAAGTAGGCAATACAAGAAACTGCAAAGTCAGTAATGATTTTCACCAAAGCATTCACTTGGTTTTTGTGCCTGACGGTGCCGACTTCTAAAAAGGCAAACCCTGCGTGCATGGCAAACACCATGATCGCACCTATGAGTAAAAAGTAAGTATTGGAACTATGCACCAGTGTTTCAACGGCGCTGTTAATATCTTGCATGTGGGCTCTCAGTTTATAATTAGAATAATATGCTCAGGCAGTCTATGGGCAAAAAGACTGGCTGTATTTTCTATACCGCGTCATCACCTTCTTCAGATGTGCGGATACGTATGGCGCGTTCAACTTCAAACACAAAAATTTTGCCATCCCCAATTTTACCGGTATTGGCTTTGGAGGTGATGACTTCGATACAACGTTCAACTTGATCATTAGTTAGTACAATTTCAAGCTTAATTTTGGGTAAAAAGTCTACTTTGTATTCAGCACCACGATAGGTTTCAGTATGACCTTTTTGACGTCCATAACCTTTTACTTCAGTTACGGTTAATCCTGAAATACCGGCCTCAGTAAGTGCTTCTCGCACATCTTCAAGTTTAAAAGGTTTAATTATGGCTTCTATCTTTTTCAATTTCACATGCTCCAGACTGTAGTGAGTTTGCATATATTACAGAAGCAAGTGGAGCAGGTGAGAGCCGTCTTTAGAACTAAATATGATAATTAAGTATATTTGGTTAACACCAACTTAACATTTAGGTGTTATGTCGAAGGGGTTACAATTCTAATAGATTTAAGTCTTTCGCTTTGGCAACCGCTTCGCTACGATTTTTCACCAACAGTTTACGATAGACTGATTTTAGGTGGGTTTTTATAGTATTGACTGACAGGAAGCTCGCATCGGCTAATTGTTGATTGGTTAAACCTTGCGCCAAACCTCGTAACAGATTGAGCTCTTTAATGGTCAATATTGGCATCATTTTTTCAACCACAGGATTATCCCTAAAGCGAAACCACAAATATGCCGCCCCCACACCTAAAAATAAGAAAAAACTAGCAATAATTCCAATGTACAGCTGTTGATTCAAACGAAATGAAAATACTTGGTATTCCAATGTTTTTATACAAACCAGCGCTAAAGCCAACAGCAGCCCATAGCGGATCACTAACGGAATCGTTTTTAGTTGATGCTGCAATTTTTGTAAGTGTTTTTTCATGTTTCGACTTTTCTTGACCGAAGATATTTTCTCAGACTATCAATCTAGGGTAAACCAATGCCTTGCGATAATGAAATGTTTGCTCGAGATAGACTGTCACTAAGGTACGTGAAATAATCGCAATGATAATAAAGTCACATGATAAAGGGTAAATAAAAATAGATGAGCATACTAAAACGCATTCAAATGATATTAGTTATTTGTTTAATCAGTATCGGAATTGATCAAGGTACCAAATGGTATGCTTCTGAGTACTTACCCAAGTTTGAAATGACCAGTTACTGGAACGATATATTACGTATAGGCTACACTGAAAATACCGGCGCATTTTTAGGTTTAGGTAGCGGTATGTCTGACTCAGCAAAGTTTTGGATATTTGTGTGTGCGGTAGGATTTATTCTCTCTGCTCTATTCATTTATGTCCTAAAAACAAAGACACATACAGCATACGGATTAAGTTCTTTAATTCTAATTTTTTCAGGTGGCATCAGTAATTTTTACGACAGGGCGATCAACAATGGCGCTGTGATCGACTTCTTAAATCTGGGTATTGGATCTTTAAGAACAGGCATATTTAACGTTGCTGACATGGCCATTATGCTGGGAGTGTTTTTATTGTTGTTTGCTAAGGATAAAAAGACTGACCCCAAGGACATATGAACTGATGGCTAACGGTGTTAAACCAAGTGTTTATCAATCACCATTAAGCAAGTTGTTTGCTCGCCAGCAGCCAAAAGTAAAAGCCAAAAAGGGCATGGCTAACTTATTACTTACCTATGCAGAAAATGACAGTAAACGCATTGCCCATCTATTAAGTGTTTGGATGGACGAAAAGCGTAAATAACCTTCACTTTATATATCGAGTGAAGGTTTAGCCGTTCTATATTGTCCGGTATTTGCCAGGATTCAATATCTGTCGAGAAAAGCAGGCCTATATTATCGTTACCGCCTTGTCTCCTATCGGTATTTTAATCCCTTCTATTGGTTGAGGGTTTCTATTACTGCCCTAATTGAAAAGCCTTATACCGAAATTTGTCTAGATGAAAATGCTTTTCGGTGTTGGTAAATGTTCATGAGAGCTTATGAAAGATCAACGCCCTTAATGAATGTCACAATTCAGTAGTACACTCGAATGTTTGAAACTCTACTCAACTATACAATGATCCGAGTTCGACTCGTTATCGTTCGGGAAACATCAAATGCGTAAAAACATAACTCGTCGACAAGCTATAAAAATAGTCTCAGGTGCTGCATTACTGCCTTTTGTGGGCTGTTCAACTCAGTTTGAACAAAGCAATAAAGTGGTGTTTTTACATGGGGTCGCTAGTGGTGATCCAGACCAAAACAGTGTAGTGCTCTGGACCCGAATTAGTGGCTCAACAACGCCCGTTATGGTGGATTGGTTTGTGGCTACCGATGCCACTTTTAAACATGTAGTTAGCAAAGGGATTTTTAATACAGACAGTAGTCGAGATTATACAGTCAAAATAGTGGCCGATAAACTTGAACCTGGACAGACATATTTCTATAAATTTGCAGTGGCAAATACCATTTCGCCGATAGGGCAAACCCAAACTCTCCCTGTTGGACATATCGAACAATTAGTACTGGCTGTAGTCACCTGTTCTAATTATCCGTTTGGATATTTTAATGTTTATGATGCCATCGCAAAAGACGCGTCCATTGATTTAGTTGTGCACTTAGGTGACTACATATATGAATACGGTGTAGAAGGATTTGGCGGTGAAATGGGTCAAGGTATCGGACGAAATCACCAGCCGACTCATGAAATTTTGTCCCTTGATGATTATAGAAAACGTCACGCCCAGTACAAAACTGATAAAGGGTCACTGGCAATGCATGCTAGGCATCCATTGGTGGTTATTTGGGATGATCACGAGACTGCCAATAATCCTTGGATGGGCGGTGCCAAAAATCATCAAGCGAATGAGGGCAGCTGGGAAGCTAGGCGTCTTGCGTCTCTACAAGCCTACTATGAATGGTTGCCAGTGCGTGATCCTGCCAAAGTGAGTGACCGGGCAAATTATTGGCGACATTATAAATTTGGTGATCTCGCCAGCCTGATTACACTTGAAAGTCGGCATACTGGTCGCAGCAAACAAATTAGTTACAACGAAAGTTTGCCATATATTCAAAGCGACAAACAAGCTCAGGAGTTTGCGAAAAATGTTATCAATGCTCCAGATCGTCAAATGTTATCTAAGGAAATGGAGCACTTCTTAAAAGAGGAGCTAAATGAATCGGTAATGGCTGGACGGCGATGGCGCATTATAGGTAATCAATCTGTGATTGCTAAATCAATAGCGCCGAATTTAGATGATCCCATACTGAATAATTTACTTCATAAACTGAGTGTAGAAAAACAACAAAAATTGCTTGAACGAACTCATGTCGGAAAATATTCACTACCTTCAGATCTTGACACTTGGTCGGGTTATCCTGCAGCTCGAGAACGATTTTACCAAATTGCTAAAGATGCTAATGTGCAAGATTTGCTGGTCATATCAGGTGATAGCCATAGTTTCTGGCAGAATCAGTTGTTCGATGACAAGGGGCAATCTATGGGCTTGGAACTTGGTGCAACAGGCGTGACCTCACCTCGCTCCATTATGGAAAGTCTAGGTGGGGATATCATGCAACGCTTTGACGAACTTAATACGGCGAATAACCAAGAAATCATTTGGAGTGATGGCCGGTACCTTGGTTTTATCCGTTTAGAAGTCAATCACAAGGGGACACATGCGGATTATATCACTGTGTCAAATGTAGCATCCGCCACCTATGGCACTCAGGTATTACGTTCTGTGGACATTATTAATCGAGATGGTTTACTTCAGTATGCATAAAATGGATAGATATTTCGCGACAGCAGAGCGATAAATAAGCATTCGGTTTAGATTGACCTAGGCCGGCAAGTTTAAAGCTGAGCTAGTAAACTTTATTCCTGACCAGCCTGTAAGCATGAAATTGCGGATGTTACCGTGGTCTGTGCCGGTTGGGTTTGCCAATACATCATTACGATAATAAGTCCCAAACAATCCGAGGGTTTCGGATTCACTTAACTGATGTAATTGAGCAAAGTAAAAAATCTTGCAGGAACCTTCATTAGTGCCTGCTATGTTCAACAATGTTCCATTGCTGAAATCCGTTGCTGTGTAAGTGTAAAATTGACTGATCACCAGCATAACCTCTGTAAATTCAATACTGTCTGGGGCTTTGCGCAACTGTGTGAGTAATTCGTTTATAGTCATAAGGTGTCCGTTGTTATATAAGTTGAAAAGAAAAGGTGAGTTGACAGTCAATATGTTTGAGGACTTTATTAACAAACATTGGCGTTGAGATTGTCTTTGGGCCAGTTGTTGATGCAACAGAAATATGAATATCGCATTCTGTTAGCGGTATTTGCTGGCGTACACAAAAAATATTTAGGTCGTCTAAATTATCTAGATTTTCATTCAAACAGACAGAACCAACAAAACAGGCATTTTCTGGATGCTGCTCGTATGTCGCCTCAGACACTTCTCTGGTTAGGGTGATTGCTTGAAATTTATCTAAATTCAACAAGCGAAAAGTTACGTCAATATTAATATTTACAGCTCCTAATTACCGATGTGGTTTTTAGTTTATGCTAGTCAGCTGTTAAACCAAAGGAAGATATATGAAAATTGTGATTGGAAAATTTAGTAATGAACCTTTTCATGCATTGTCTAAAAAAGACGTTAGTTTGTTATTTAAACTTGTACCTAGCGAATGGGCAAATCAAGTATCTAGTGTGATACTGAGCTCAAAAATATTTAAGAAAACTAAGTTAGCCAAACCTGTAGAATATTCAGCTACTAGTAAACAGCTATCCATTTATTCAAGGGGGTTATTGCGAGAAGATATCGCAAGACAAGTACTCATTACATTGGCTTTGATTGATGTTGTTGAGGAGACCGATTTGGATAAAACTACTGAACTGGATACGCTAATTAAACCTTATATGGACAAATTTTTGAAGGCGCGGGTGTGACGTAATTGCAGTTTGCAGATTATGCCTTTTTCCGATTTCAGGTTAACCATCCACTTTACACGCAGGCAACCAAAGCTCTAGTGATTGTTGAAATTTAAGTGTTTCAACCGGCTTTGAGATAAAATCATTCATGCCTGCCGCAATACATTTTTCGCGGTCTCCCTGCATGGTATTGGCAGTCATAGCAATTATTGGAATGGCTTTGTTACGCACTTTTGATTCTGGAGAGCGAATACTGCAGGTGGCTTCAAAACCATCCATCACCGGCATCTGACAATCCATGAATACCAAGTCGTAAGGAAAATTCTCTAAGGCTTTCAAGGCTTCCTCGCCGTTGGCTGCAACGTCAGACTGAATACCATACTGCTCTAGCATTGACTGAGCCACCATCTGGTTGATGACATTATCCTCAACTACTAATATTCGTGCTTTAAACTGCGGCGTATGCCGAGCGCTATACTCTGTCAGTATTGGGGCGTCATCTGATGTGATTTTGGCCACTTGTATTAAGGTATTATACAGAATGGATTGATCGACCGGTTTGTTGAGATAAGCGTCAAATCCAACGGCCTTTAATTTTTGAGTATCGCCACGCTGCCCTTGAGATGTAAGCATTACCAGGTGGGTGTTGGTTATGGCTGTATCGTTTTTGATTGCTGTACCCAATTGAGCGCCATCCATATCTGGCATTTGCATATCGATTATCGCGATGCTGTAGGCTTGTTTATCGGTTGTTGCTTGGGTCAAACATTCAAGTGCTTGCTTGGCACTTTCGACCAAAGTGTGTTCGACTTGCCAGTTAGTCAATAAATGTCCGAGTAAGGTGCGGTTGGTTAGATTGTCATCTACCACTAAGATCTTCTGTCCGCGCAGGTCAGCTACTGAAAACGTGGGTGCTGTATGCTCAGAGTTTTCAAGATCCAGAGTAAACCAAAACGTTGAGCCTTTACCTTGGGTACTTTTAATACCAATTTCCCCACCCATTAGTTCTACTAATTGTTTGCTTATAGCTAGCCCAAGACCCGTGCCGCCGTGCTTGCGGGTGGTAGAACCATCAGCCTGACTAAAGCGTTCGAAAAGTCCGGCCTGTTGTTCTGCGCTCAGACCAATGCCAGTATCTGTCACTTCAATAAGCATTTTGGTGCGTGCGCCAGTCTGCAGCTGTACTTTATAATATACTGCGACTTCACCTTGTTCAGTGAACTTGATGGCGTTACCAACTAAATTGTTGAGAATTTGCCGAATACGTCCTGGATCTGCGATGTAACATTTATGCTGTACTGGGTTGGCGGGACAGATTAACTCCAGACCTTTCTCGTGAGCTCGAACTGCAATGCTGCGACCAAACTCGTTCATTAGTAAATCCATGTCAAAATCAATGGATTCCATTTCCAACATACCCGCTTCTACTTTGGAGAAATCGAGGATGTCATTGATGATGGAAAGTAATGATTTGGCACTACTTTTGACTATTTTTGCGAAGTTGTGTTGCTCTGGATCAAGCGGGGTATCTAATAATAAATTAGTCATGCCTATTACCCCATTCATCGGAGTGCGGATCTCGTGGCTCATGTTGGCGAGAAATTCACTCTTGGCCAAGTTGGCTTGCTCGGCACTATCTTTGGCTTTTTTCAACGCGGTTTTAGCTTGGTGGCGTTCAGTGATGTCTCGAATTATGCCGACAAAATGTCTAGAATTGTCGATTATCAGTTCACTAACGCCTAATTCCATGGGGAAGGTTGAACCATCTTTGCGCTGGCCAATAAATACACGCTCGATTTCTATCTGAGTTTTTTTATGAGCTTTGATATGGTTTTCCAGATAACCATCAAGTTCGAGATGAAAAGACTCCAGCATCAGAATTTTAATATTCTGACCAATGGCTTCTTGCTCGTTATAACCAAATATTTTCATTGCAGCGGGGTTAAATGATTCGATTATGCCGCGCTCATCAATGGTAATTATGCCATCCACAATATTATCAATAACTGCAGAAAGTCGCTTGGTCTGAGCATTAACCTCATTATTTAATAAGGTCGTAGCCTGTTGTTGATTTTCAACAAAGGTATTGATGCCTTGATACAAGGTAAAAATTTCATCTTTAACTGAAGTTGTATCTAGGCGCACAGTCAAATCGCCAGCCTTATAACGTTCGCACGCTTGGGCCAAAGTCACTACTGGGGTGAGTATTTTTCGGGAAACAAACCAGATAATAAATACAATGGATAAAATGCCAATGAGTAAACTGAGCATCAGTATTTTTTGCAGAGACGTGGTGATATCTGAAAATACCAAGTCTTCCGGAATGTGGAAGGTCAGCACCCAGTAACTTTTTTTATCTTGGGGTGAGAAATATATTTTCTCAAATCCTTCCAGTTCTTTTTCGTCATGATCATAGCGTATGAATGAATCCTGACTGAGGATGGTTTTAGCCATGTGAGGTTCATATTTACTTAATTTATTGTCTACACCCAGATCAAATCCGAAGGTTTTAGATACATCGGCATTTTTGATGTAAAAACCATGGTTATCAACAATACTGCGTTGAATCCCATTAGGTACTGAAGTAATTCCTGCAAAAAGTTGTTCGGTTGATAAATTTAAGACCATCACGCCTGATGTTTTTTCATTGTCCGTAAAAACGGGGGTCGCTATCCTCAATACTGGGAGGTGCGGCACCTGAATGGCACCATATTCTCTGTTCAAATTGACATCAGAATAATAGGTTTCTCCATGTTTTAACTTGAGCGTTTCCATTACGTAAGATGTATCTGCCTTATTTTGCAGATCATTTATTGCTACATTTTTTATCTCGCCATTCACACCGCGTTGAACTCTGACCAATTCATTACCCATCTCATCGATAAATCTTAATTGTTGGTATTCAGTATGGTTAGTTATAAATGCCCTCAAAATGACAGTCAGACGTTGACGCCACTCTTCTAAGGTATTACCGCTTAACGGATCAACGCCATTATTAGCGCGAGCTCTTATGATGGCCTGGATCGGTGGTGTATCACGCAATGATTGTAGATTTTGATGATGATTTTCTAAGGCGACTTCAATTGCCTGTTTTAATACAAAAGACTTACTTTGCTCTAGCTCAAGGACTTTGGTTTCGGCAAGATGTCTAGACTGCCAGTTGCTGGTATAGCTAATAAAAAGCAGCGCAATAGCAATCAGTCCACCCAATACTAAGGTCGTTTTAGCCCGAAGTCCGAACCTAAAGTTTTTTGTCATAGTAAAAGTCCTAAGTCATATTTGGGCATTATATGGGAATGAATGGTTGTATCGTCAGTTCTATACAACCCATGATATAAGTGAAAGCATTAGACAAGCAAGGCAGAGTAGTATAGATAAATTGATATTTACTATATCTACGCTACGGGGAATCTGCACTATAGATAAATTCAGTAGTTTTTGCCATATTAGTCGTAATTAAAAGACCGCAACAGGGTGCTAGATAATTACACTAGCACTGATTATTAGACACAATAAGTGTTTAAAAGAAACTTAAGTTAAAGTTTATGTTCTTGGGCCATCATTAATTTGAACAAGTTTTCCATTGTGAAATACAAGTGTCTTCAATAGTTTTCCTCTACCAAAATCATAGATATATTGCTTAACATTAACGTATTCATTGTCGACTTTGACATAGCCAATATCTTCTTCATATGAGGGCGTTCCACACTTATCTTTAACTTCAAAGCTACTGTAGCCAACCAAAACCACTTTGTTATGACATCTAAAACTATCGGCCAAGACAGGCGCTGAACATAAGAGTAGTAGAATGGTTAGATTATAATTCAACAATTTATAAATATTTTTCATCTAGTCATGTTCCTGTTTAGTGATGTACTTAAAATAATAACCTTGGATCCAGTAATGGGCAGTGATTTTTCCTAAAAACTTACAAATTCAGCATCTTGGTATCAGGTGGTCAATAAAGGGAGCTGATATTATCATTAAGAGATTAGCGTACGAGGTTAAGCTTGGTAAGTAAACAACAGTCTAGCAAAGACCATTTTGACCCGAATAATTTGTGGGTAAGTGTTTTATTATGATATTTTTGGATTTCTATTTATGGATGAAAAAATTAATAACAAAACTATTACGACTGCCATCTTTGGCTTGATAAAGTGCCTTATCAGCTGTTTTAATAATTTCATTTATATGTAAAGAGAAATCGACAACCTCTGCTGGTTGTACAATTGTGGCACCTAGGCTCAATGTAACGTATGCAGCAGTGGGTGATTTTGGGTGGGGCGAGAGAG
>TARA_R110002153_G_scaffold74784_5_pt1 | contig 54021 bp, 42 predicted proteins | sample TARA_R110002153 | Tara Oceans TARA_R110002153 (sample SAMEA4398193) | marine metagenome | biome: Polar Biome; feature: [SRF] surface water layer (ENVO:00010504); material: water (ENVO:00002006), including particulate matter (ENVO:01000060) such as... | depth 5 m | reverse complement strand
ACGCAATTATGTACGGTGGCGATTACTTCTTAACAGGCATAGAAAACGTTGATGTTGCAGAAAAATTAGGCGAATTTGCAACTCGTGAAGACGGTTTTGAAGGCGGTTCGATATACTCTAACGCGTCAGACTTTTTCTTCCAGGTAGTATTCGTAGCAACCGCTATGTCAATCGTATCTGGTGCGGTAGCCGAGCGTATGAAACTCTTTGCTTTCTTGGCCTTCGCTGTTGTGATGACTGCGTTCATTTACCCAATGGAAGGCGGCTGGACGTGGGGTGGTAACTCTGTGTTTGGTTTATATAGCCTTGGTGATGATTTTGGATTCTCTGACTTTGCTGGTTCAGGCATTGTACATATGGCTGGCGCTGCAGCAGCATTAGCCGGTGTATTATTACTTGGCGCACGTAAAGGTAAATATACCGCAGACGGTAAAGTAAATGCTATCCCAGGTGCAAACTTGCCTATGGCAACGTTAGGTACATTCATCTTATGGATGGGTTGGTTTGGCTTTAATGGTGGTTCAGTATTGAAACTGGGCGATATCGCTAACGCTAACTCAGTAGCAATGGTGTTTTTAAACACGAATGCTGCCGCATCAGGTGGTGCAATAGCTGCTCTTATTGTTGCAAAAATTCTGTTCAAAAAAGCGGATTTAACCATGGTGCTTAACGGTGCTCTTGCCGGCCTAGTCGCTATTACTGCAGAGCCATCTACTCCGTCAGCATTAGGTGCAACGCTTATTGGCGCTATCGGTGGTGTGATCGTTGTATTTTCTATCCTTAGTCTTGATAAGTTGAAAATTGATGATCCAGTTGGCGCGATTTCAGTTCACGGCGTAGTGGGTTTCTTTGGCGTAATGGTAGTACCTGCTACTAATGACGGTGCGACTTATTTAGGACAGTTTGTCGGAGCAATGACTATTTTCGTTTGGGTATTCGCTGCGAGTTTAATCGTATGGGCAATACTGAAAGCGGTAATGGGTATCCGAGTTAGTGAAGAAGAAGAGTTTGAAGGTGTGGATATTAGTGAGTGTGGTTTAGAAGCTTACCCAGACTTTACTAACGGTAACGGTCGTTAGTAATGACTAACGATACGGTGGGATAATAATAATATAATCCACCTACCCCCCAAGTTCTTTGGAGAGGTAATGTTCAAAACGACTTTGGCCCCGCATATGCGGGGCTTTTTTATGACGTTATTTTTAATTCAATATTGTGCAAACTATCGACCAGTTGATATATGACGACCGCAAAATGTGGATAGCATCTTTTATTCGCAGTTTCAGCAAGTTGTGCCAATATTCAGTGAATTATACGTAACGCTCAAAATCGCGTATATTACGTGTAAGCGCTAAACCCCAAAGAGGGTGCAATCATACTGACGTTCTTTAATGGCTATGATATGTGCAGCGTATGACTAAAACCACAACCACACTAAGAGTTTTATGCTACAACCACAAAAAGGGATTTGTGCTGAGCCAAGTTTGCACGCCCTATACCTACTGCTGAATGTTAACGACGACGATGACTGCTTGATGCGCATCAAAATTGCGCAAGTAATTGATTTGTTCGCACATTACGATGAAGAACACTATGAGGCTATGGTTTCTGGCGTGGTGGCGATTGGCAGTAGCTATTGGCACGAAGTGTACCCGGGATTAATACCTGTTGAGTTGGCACCCTTTCCTGATATGCACTATGACGATCGCAGTGCGCCGGTTTCACCTTGTGATTTATTTATTCAGGTGCGTGCGGACCGGGCTGATATTTGCCATGGACTGGCTATGGAGATTATGCGCATATTGGGTTCTCATGTTGATTTAATGGAAGATATTCGTGGCTTTAGATACTTAGATGGTCGTGATCTAACTGGTTTTATTTATGGTGCCGACAACCCTAAAGGTATGCAAAAGTTAGACACTGCATTAGTGGGGGAGCTTGATCCTGATTTTGCGGGAGGAAGCTATATTCACGTTCAGCGTTATCGACACAATATTGTGAAATGGGAGCTGCTCTCCACTTCCCAGCAAGAATACATTATGGGTCGCAAAAAATCAGACAACAGTCCGTTAAATGACACATTGAAATCACCACGTAGTCATTTTGATTGTACTCAGATCGTTGATAATCAAGGCAAAGCCATGGGTATTTTACGCCAAAGTATGCCCTATGGTGATATGCATGTGCAGGGGCTATTTTTTGTAAGTTGCGCCAAAAGCCCAAAGCCATTTGAATATATGCTACGAAATATGATCATGAATGATGAAAATGGTGAGTATGACAGGTTATTAGACTATACCAGTGCAGAAACTGGTGCCGCTTTTTTTGCTCCTTCGTTAACCTTTATTAAACAGCGGGCAAACTAATATACGTTGTCCGTGGGCGGGAAACTTGAAATATCACGTAAACGCAACCTGATGGCATACGTGCGTCTTACTGCTGTATTTTTATCGAAACATCAATCAGTATTCTGATAATCTACGTTTAACCATGCGAGTGCTGCTTGTATCAACTGAAACAAGCGAATCAGTTTGAACGGCCATTGATACTTACAATTGCACTGTGCCGTCCCAATCATGCGGTAGGGTAAGTGTTGCTAAATGTTGGCACTGTTTAATGTGCAAACGAGGTAAGTAATCATCAGGATTAAGTGCGACCGCTTGTTCAAAGCAGTCAATTGCTTGGGGCCAATTTTGCTTGAATCGATGGCCGAGTCCTTGCTTTATCAACCCTGAATTAACTAGCTTTTGTTGTTGTAAATTTTCTGGTAAGTGAGCGATCACTTCGTGTATTTCTATTGCTGTGCTTCTTCCTTTTACCTTTATCCAATCAAGTAGCCGAGATCTGAATCGCTTAGGCTGCGCGGCTTGTTGTAATGCCTGTGCACTAACAACAATATCGCAGTGGTAAATAGGGGCTAAGGCCTCAAGGCGATAGGCAATGTTTACACTATCGCCGATAACAGTGGTATCCATACGGTCATCTGAACCCACAGTGCCTAAAACCACGGGGCCAAAATGAATACCCACACCAATATCTATCGGAGGATAACCACTGTTCTGTCGGTGCTGATTATAGATATTAAGCGCATAGCGTAAATCTAGCGCAGCGCACAGTGCGTCACTGGCCTTATCTTCGTTATCGCCGCCGGGATGATCAAACAAAGCCATAATAGCATCGCCAATAAATTTATCGATAAAGCCACTATTGAGATGAATGGGGTCGTTCATACGCAAGAAGTAGGAATTTAAAAAGCGCATTAGTTCTTGCGGACTCATTTGTTCCGACAAGCCCGTAAAGCCGCGAATATCGCAAAATAATATCGCTACATCGTCTTCTACTGCATGACCGAGTTCAAGCACACTGGAGCCATGTTTAGCAAAATGGTCAACAAACTGTTTAGGCACAAATTTTTGAAAAGTATGGCGTAAGCGCAATGCTTCATCGGCCTTTTGCTCGAAACGTTCTGGGGATGAATCACTTTGAACGACAGGCTTTATGCGCGGCCTGGGTATAACTGTGGGTTGTGTTTGTGTGCGCAGCTTGCAAACTAATATTAGAATAATGCCGATACACAGCGCACAAATCGCTAACAAAACAAGGGGTAAGGGGTGCATGATAGATTCAAACATAAAACTTACATTGTTTCGCTAGCGAGTGATTACATCTAACTACATTAACCGAACTTCTTGGCTACGTCTGCTAGAACCTTATCTGCAATATCCAAAGTTTGTTGAATAATCTCTGGGCTGTGTTGGGTCGAAACAAAACCAGCTTCATAAGAAGCAGGTGCCAAGTAAACCCCGTTTTCTAACATGCCATGATAGAAATGATTAAACTGCTCGGTATTACAATTGATAGCTTGTTGGTAGTTCGTCACGCGCTCAACGTCGGTAAAGAACAATCCAAACATGCTGCCAGCATAGTTAATAGACATAGGAATGCCGTGACGAGTTGCGATAGCTTTTATGCCTTCAGCCAAGGTTTTAGTGGCTTCGCTTAACTCATCATATAGGCCCGGCTTTTTCACTTGATTTAATGACGCTAATCCAGCGGCCATAGCCACTGGATTACCTGAAAGGGTGCCTGCTTGATAAACTGGACCAGAAGGCGCTATTTGTTGCATTATTTCACGCTTGCCACCAAATGCGCCAACAGGCATACCACCACCAATGACTTTACCTAGGCAGGTTAAATCCGGGACGATATTATATTTTTCTTGCGCGCCGCCTAGGGCTACGCGAAAACCGGTCATCACTTCATCAAAAATAAGTACGGCGCCATATTTGTCACATACATCCCGTAAACCTTGCAAGAAGCCATCGACAGGAGGGATACAGTTCATATTGCCGGCAACAGGTTCTACTATAATGCACGCTATATCGTCAGGGTATTGTTCAAACGCTTGAACAACGGAATCGATATTATTGTATTCCATGGTCAGGGTATGTTTAGCGAAGTCAGCCGGAATACCTGGTGAACTAGGTACCCCAAAGGTTAATGCTCCTGAACCCGCTTTGACCAGTAGTGCATCTGCATGGCCATGATAGCAACCTTCAAACTTAAGAATTTTGTCGCGGTTGGTATAACCTCTTGCTAAGCGAATGGCACTCATTGTGGCTTCAGTGCCGGAGTTAACCATGCGTAGCATTTCCATTGATGGCACTAACTCACTGACTAAATCAGCGATAATGACTTCTGCTTCCGTTGGGGCTCCAAAACTTAACCCGTTTTGTGCTGCATCGATTACCGCTTGGCGGATCACAGAATTATTGTGGCCAAGTACCATTGGACCCCAAGAAAGGACATAGTCAATATACTGTTTGCCATCGACATCATATAAGTAAGGGCCATCAGCCTTCTCAATAAAAGGGGGGGTGCCACCTACCGCTTTAAATGCGCGTACGGGGGAATTAACACCACCGGGGATGTGTTTTTGGGCGCGGGCGAATAACTGTTCTGATTTTTGCATCTTGTTTATATTCTCTTATTCATCTTTTAAAGGGTAAAAGTTGCATGCTGGCAGTATTAGTGGCCACTATACCAATGCACTTCTTTATCGAATTTACTAACAATGTCTTGCACCCCAAGTGTCAGCGCAAACAGAGCCATACGCACCAATACGCCATTGTCGGTTTGGCGGAAAATGGCCAAGTTAGGATTCATATTTAAATCATTGTCTAACTCGTTTGCCTCCATACGTGAATCTCTGGGCAGTGGGTGCATAATCACTGTTTTAGACTGAAAATGTTTGGTATAAATTTGCTGATTTAAGCGAAATTTTCCGCGGTATAAGTTGGCTTCTTCTTGGGAGTCAAAGCGTTCTTCTTGAACGCGAGTTTGATAACAAATATCTGCGTCGAAGTTACCTTCTAACGTTTCACTCATAGTGTATTTGTGCCCAGCGTTTTCAATGGCATTGAGTATCGAATCCGGCATAGCTAGTTCTTTAGGAGATATTAGGGTGAAGCGTACATTTTTAAACAGGCATAGTAATTTAGATAAGGAGTGCACGGTTCGTCCGTATTTGAGATCACCAATCATTGCTATATGCAAACCATCTATATTGCCACCGTGGTAAAGCAATTCTTTTTGAATGGTATACAAATCGAGTAATGCTTGAGTGGGATGCTCATTGGCGCCGTCTCCGCCATTAATAACAGGTACGCGGCTACCTTGGGCGAATTCAGCAACCGAGCCTGAATCAGGATGACGCATGGCGATGATGTCAGAATACCCACTTAATACTCGCGCGGTATCATACAGAGATTCACCCTTAGCAAGAGCTGAATTGCTCATACCTGTCGTTTCACGTACATCACCACCGAGTAAGTTAAATGCGGTGCCAAAGCTAACGCGAGTACGGGTGCTGGGTTCAAAAAATAAGTTACCTAAAATTGCGCCGTCTAACACTGTAGTGCGCTTTTGACGCTTAGCGTAGGGCGCCATCTGATTAGCGACATCGAACACACGTTCTATCGACTCACGATCGAACTGATTAACGGAAAGAATATGACTACCTTCGAATTTCATTTGCCCTGCGCCTGTGTTGAGAAAACCGCCGGCGATTTTATCAAACTTCTTGGCTACAAGGCGAAATCTATTGAAATGATTCGTTAATTTATCATTAAGCAATGCTAAATTACCTATTAATGGTCGGTTCCAATGCAATGTGCTTAGGGAAGATAATGAAAAAGCAGACTGACGCGCCAATGCGTATCGTAATTTTTGGCAATTCTGGCTCGGGTAAATCAACGTTAGCTCAGCGTATTGGCAAAGAGTTCAACATTGGCCACCTAGATTTAGATACGGTGGCTTGGCTACCCACAGAAACTCCAGAGCGGGCCGCTATCATTGACTCAATGTGTAGTGTCAATGCCTTTATAGATACCCAGTACAATTGGGTAATTGAAGGATGCTACGGGGATTTGCTAGAAAATGTATTAGGCCAAGCCAGTCTGCTAATTTTTACTGATTTGCCAGTAGGTGCGTGTATTGAAAATGCGCGTAATCGGCCATGGGAACCACACAAATATTCATCAGAAGAAGCGCAAAACGCTAATTTATCTATGCTGGTGGATTGGATAAGCCAATATTATATCCGCACTGACACCTTCTCTTATGCGGCACATAATACGTTGTTTAATGCCTATCAAGGTGCAAAAAAACGTATCTACAAAAATCCTGCAGACTTGGCGCTATTAAAGATAGAAAATTAATAGTGCCAAATCAATATATATAAATATGAATTTTCATATGTGTGTAGTTAATTGTTCGTGCATTATTTCAGCAAGATATTCACCCCACAACTGATAGGCAGGGGCACCTGGGTGGAATCCATCAGCAGCTACAAATCTTTGATCCAGCGGGTAGGGTACACTGATGAATGTGCAGTTCGAGGTTTGCTTACAAAATTGCTTCGCCAATTCATTTAACTGCTTAGCTCTGGTGCCTAACCACCATCGAAGGGGATGGGGTAGCGCTGGGAATAAATGCATGGGAGGTAAGCTTGAGAATAATATCCGTTTCGCAGCGAATTTTTCGTGTAAGGCTTGGGCGATTAAATCCAGGTTGTTTGTCCAGCTTTCGGCTGAAGTTAGCCCTGTAACATCGTTTACGCCAATCGATATAATAACTGTGTCATAGGTTTCGCCTGGCTTCGAGCGGCGGATTTTATCCAATAATTGAGTAGATGTATCACCTGTCTTAGCCATGAGCTTCCATGAGATTTCATAGCGTGAGCCAAGTATGTTGAGTATGTTGCCCGCTAATGCGTGTTGTTGATATTCAACCCCAACACCCGCCGCCGCTGAGTCTCCAATAACAAGTAAAGATATGGGTATTCCAAGGCCCACCACCCCATGTCGCGGACCATCTGGCTCGGGTAGTTTTGGGGTCACGCGTCTGACATATTTACCTTGCACGAAAAATATTGGGCTGAGTAAAACAGAGGCAACTTGGTAAAGCATAAGGTGTCCAAATGAAATTGATACGTGATGACTTTTATCATCCTATAAAGCATACCTTCTAGGGGCAAGGGCTTTCGACGTAGGGGAGACTTAAGTATGAGTCCCTAACTAAATTTACGTCGGCGCATGGTTACCCAGTAAGCCTTTTTTTGTATCTAAATTATCAGCGTAATTGCTTTGGTAGTGATTATTGTATATCAGCCTTCGTGCGCTAGGTCATAACCCAAGGACATGGGTTAATTCAAAACGAGGTCAGATTAAACAGCGTACGGTCCCAGTTTTTACCATAGCATTATTCCTCCTTCGCCTGATGTACCTTCGCTATATAACCTTAAACGTAAATAATAACGTCGACCATTTATTAGACGTAACGCGATTTTCGAATTGTAGTTTGTACCGCTATCGTCGTCACCGGCTAAAAATATCGGCTCACCATGATCATCTTCAAAAAGCACAATGACGGTATCCATAGCGCCAAAGGTCTGAATATTATACGTCCGGCTGATTTTGGGCTCTATGGTAAAATCTAATTGCTCCCCCGGTTTCATATCCAGCTTATGGGATAAGAATGGTTCTAACTGAGGCCATTGAATTTGAATATTGGCAGGGTAAAACTTGCGTGCTTCTTGTTTATCCATTTCGGATAAACCGGGTGCCGGTATCAACGGACGATTTTCATATCCAGGGGGTTGTAATATCAAACCAGCTTGAAACTGGTAATGCATGATTGAGTCTCTGTCCCAAGATGAACCAGTTGCATCTTGAGAGGATAGCTTACGAATAATATTATGGTAAGTTTTGTCCCTTTCCCAAAAATTTGGTGACCCGGCAAAAGCTGCATACACAGCTTCTTCGTTCCAGACGATACCTGCCTTGTGGTTTTGATGTTCATGGGGGAATCCCATGGCGTGGCCAATTTCATGTAAAGCGGTATCGTGGCCATATGCAGTGGTTAAATCCCAACCAAAGTTCATGGTTTGTTGCTCGTGATTTGGTACTAAATCTATGCAGTCACGACCGACATATGACCAAGAACTTCCGGGCGCAAAACCGATTCTAAATTCTGCATCAACTGCTTGCGCAACTTCTATAAATTCTAAACCGAGACCTAAGCCTTTCCATTGTTCAAAGGCGTCTCTGACCGCTTGTAATTGCACGGCAGGCGCAGCTAAGTCGCTTCTATTTTGCATGAAATAATAATGTAAAACCGTATGGTTAACCCATTTTTTCTCGATATAACGCACTAAAGATTCACGGTTTTGATCAAGATCTGGCGCTAGCTTACGTGGCATTACCAGCGGTAGATCACAATATTTGGACGTGTCGTGCTCACATTTATTCATTTTCAAATCCTTCTGGAGGTAAGCTCAGTCCTGCAGCTGATATGTAATCCATCAGGGACTGGGGATGATTGGACTATAATGCTTCTGTGTTTTCGGGGCGGATACTTCGAAACTGCGCGAGCGCCTTGGGCGTCCCTTCTGGAACCAAGCAGATAGGTACCCTATAAAGCTAGTTTACTGGGGAGAAAGATTCAATTTTATCGAAACTCAAGTTAATACATTTTTTAAGATGACGGTTATGCCCGTTGGTCTTTGGGTGAGTCCATTACGACGTGCGTAGTGATGGTACTCACTTGGGGCAGGGTACCGAGTATGTCTGTGTGAAAGGTCTTGTAAGTTTTCAAATTGGAGGTTTCGACTCGTAAAATATATTCGAAGGATCCGGTGACGTTATGACACTCCCTAACTTCATCTGCGTTAGCGATCGCTTGTTCGAACGCATCTTGCGAGCCTTTAGTGTGCTCTCCTAAACCGACCGTTACGTATGCGATAAAACCGTTGCCTAATAATTCACTGTCTAGAATGGCGCGATAACCTTTTATAACACCGCTGTTTTCTAACTCCTGAACTCTTCGTAAACAAGCTGATGGGGATAAACCAATTTTTTCAGCCAGTTCAGTATTGGCGATACGCCCATGTTGACTAAGCGCTTGCAATATTCGTTTGTTATAATTATCTTTTTTGATCATTAGTTGTGCTCAAGCTTATTCTTACGCCGTTAATAACGCAGTAATTTCGTATTATGCTCTTTATAATTGCACATATCGTTCACCAGTGAAATAACCTCAATGACCTTCGAAATACTCAGTGCGTTAATACTTTTTGCCTTTGTGTCATCAATTACCCCTGGGCCGAATAACCTTATGTTAATGGCATCGGGTGCAAATTATGGCGTAAAGCGTACCTTGCCGCATATGCTGGGAGTAGCATCTGGCTTTACCTTAATGGTAGTTTTAGTGGGGCTGGGGATTATGCAATTATTCGACATGTTTCCAATTACCTATCATATTTTGAAAATGGTCAGTGTCAGCTATTTATTATATTTAGCGTACAAAATAGCGACTTCGTCTACTGCATCTAAAGATAAATCCGCGAATGCGAAACCTATGACCTTTTTACAGGCAGTCATGTTTCAGTGGGTTAATCCTAAAGCATGGACAATGGCGTTAACTGCAATCAGTGTTTATGCGCCATCGAAAAGTGCTATGGCGGTGCTAATGGTGGCGGGAGTATTTGGGGCGGTGAATCTTCCATGTATTAGCGGCTGGACGGTTTTAGGGCAAAAAATTCAAAGCTTGTTGACCAACAATAAACGTTTAAGGATATTCAATTACACTATGGCCGGATTATTGGTTACGTCTATGTATCCGGTTTTTTTATAGCAAGTGTGTATTTATCTGAAAGCTATCAGCGCAACTATTCAGCATCAGTTTTTACTTAACAGAGTGCTGAATATTGTTTTAATAGCCTAGATTAATCCCGTGTTAGCACTTCAAGTAATTCAATTTCAAAGGTTAAATTGGCGTCAGGCGGGATCATATTGCCAATTTGACGCTCACCATAAGCAAGAGATGCTGGCACCCACAATTTACGTTTACCACCTTCTTTCATACCGTTAAGGCCTAGTATCCAACCTTGTATCACCCGCTTGTTGCTCAACACAATTTGAAATGGCGCATCATTTTTATATGACGAGTCAAACTCGCTACCATCTTCAAGATAACCGCGATAGTGTACAGTGATGAGTGCACCACGCTCTGCAGCTTTTCCGCTACCTTCTGTTACGTCGGTAATTTTTACTTCATCTTGCATATTTCTCGCTCATTTTTAGAGGTCGTTGAAGTAGGTGGTTACCCCAACTCTCACTGTTTTCATGAAACCTATTCAGGGCCTTACATCTTTTGCTGATTAGCTCGGGTAAGTTGCTTACGGTCGAGAAATATCTGGACGCCAACCCATACCTGATTCTTCCATTAAACGCTCATAAACACCTTCAATATTTAGCGGCAACCACTGTTCATAGTTTGCTAGATCACTAAATTCCCTTAAATCGACGGATTTTTGAATGTCTGCTAATGATTTACCTGCGAGGGCGCCAGCTGTGACCTGACTATATAGCTGATTCAAATATCGTAAATAATGGGCCACATCTTGTTTGTTGCCAACATCAGCGTGGCCGCCGACAAAGGTGGTAAAGTCATACGTTAATACCGTTTGCGTGGAGTTTATCATTCCCTGAATATCGTAGCTCCATAGTTTTTGCCATGGCATCCGACCCACGATTATCCAATCCACAACGAAGAGTAATTTTTGCTGCTCAAACAGCATACTTATAGAGCCTCTACCATCATTGGGTCCATGATAGTTGAGACGAACGCTTTGCGTGCCAATATTTAAGCGCATTTCATCATCAAACGTTAAGTCTGGGGCAACGGTATTGGCGCTGGTGTTATGAATATCTTGAGCTGCAAGTTTGTGCGCAACAAATATAGTTTCGGGATCGTTAAACACTTCAGCACCATATATATGATCAGAATGATTGTGACTATATACAACGTATTTAATGGGCACGTTAAAGCGGGATTTTATTTGTGCTTTTAACCAAGTGGCAGCAGCCGTATTCAGTGGATCTGTAATAAGTGCCCCTTGCTTGGTGATCATAAAAACAGAGCGATGTCGATCATCAATAAACCGGTAAAGACCGCCCTCTAAGGTTTCAATTTCATAACTTGAGGCAAAGTTTGAGAAAGTTAGTAGGCTTATTATTAGCAAAATAAGCTTCGAGGAAAGAGGTTGCATGGCGAATCACCTTATAATGTATCAGTGATAATACGAACGCCATTTGCGCAGAATTATTTCATGTTATGTGTGCTAAAACATGGAGTTTGCGTCTGACTATTTTAAATCAAGCTCTTGAAATTGCATCGAACTCAAGGTTTCACGCATGGTTGCTCTTTCACCAAATTCTTTATCAGCCTTGCGCTCGTTGGTAGCAAGCAACTCATCGATTTTCTTTTGAAAATCTTGGTACTCAGCTGTTTTCATATAGTCTTTGTATTCGATGACTAACATTATATCTGCCTCACCTTTCCTTGCGTTATTCGTGGCAAGCACGTGGTAGTCAATAACGTGGCCTTCCTTTTTGGCAAAGTCATAAACTTGTTTCCAACTGCCGGATAGATGATCCATGTAATTCTCAAATTGGCCGGGTAATATTCGAATACCATGGGCTTCCCACACTGTTCCATATGAGTAACTTGATTCTTGAGCATTCGTCGCCGTTGAAATACTCAGTGCCAACATACCTGTTAGAAAAGCCATTTTTATATTGTTCATATCGTTTATCCTTTTTGATATCACCTTACCCTGAGGTAACTTGCTATTAAGCCTCACCACTGACTGCATGGGTGTGGCAATTAATAAATTGGCGCGATATATCAAAGTGATTGATGACGAGAGAGAATTAAAATGTCAGGCTAGGGTGTGCTAATTCCCTAAACACTCATCAGCTAATGCTATGTGTATTGCGCTGAAGAAAAGATTACGCCCATTTTTATTTTAGGGGTTAAAAATAAGGCGTTTTTGAGTAGTTTTTAAGATACTCAAAAAAATAATACGAGATATATTTTCTTTAGCTATCGCAACTTACATTCCGTTAATATGTGTTGATTATAAATAACTGCATAATCGTGCGCTTTGGAACGCAGCGATGTTTGTTCACCAACGCGCAGTATATCTCCAGTGCCTTTTAGCGTGCGATAGCCACAATGGCGCTTTAAAACCTCAAGTGGCTGCTTAGATAAATCAACTCCAGGTATTGATACAGCGCGGCCTGAAAAAGCTAATAAGCGAAAATCACTGTTAACAATGGCTTGCTGGGCATCAAATTGAGGATCCGCGTCAATAACCCAGCTCAGCGGGTGCTCATTTGAGGTCATGCTGTCTTTCGCCTGTGATGTTTCTTGTGTCGGTGTTATCTGCTCGCTCGTATTTGCATTTTTAGATGAATTAAGCGCAATTGCATAACGGGATTCAGACGCTGTTTTTTCGCTTGAGTTACTAAAACAGGCACAAGCATTTAGGCTACTGAGTCCAAGCAATATAATAGAGCCCACTAAAATGCGAAGGTAAATTGGCTTTGGCATCAGTTAAGCCTAATTTGAGATTGGCGTATAAATGCTATTGCACCAAGGAACCAAATCCAGAAAAAACCAAGCGAACCACCCCCTGAGTTACTTGAGGTAACAGGTGTTGTTGATGTAGCTGAAACCGTTATGCTTAAAGTGGCACTACTGGTTGAACTGCCATCGCTGGCAATATACGTCAGACTTTCGGTCCCTGAGAAAGCCGCACTAGGTTGATAGCTAATTTGATCACCACTTATGCTTGCAGTACCGTTGCCGATGTAACTAATATCACTGATGCTCAATGTATCGCCGTCAATATCGATGTCGTTACCTAGCACGTTTATCAGCGTGGTAGCACTGTCTTGTTCAACGGTTTCGCTATCGTCATTTGCCTCTGGCGCATCATTAATTGGATTTACACTAAGCACAAGTGCAAATGAATTTGAATCTTCGATGCCATCGTTAACGGTAACCGAGACTGATAATTCGCCATTAAAATTGCTATCGGGTACGACTGTGGTGTTATTTTCTAAGCTGTAATCTGTCCCGACTTCTAGAGTCAAGGTGAAGTTATCAGGATACGATGAGTCGGGGTCAGTAACCTGTAAATCATTCAAGGCAATGATGATACTGGTATCTTCATCAACGGCCAATATTGATTGACCATCAATGATGGGCGCAACTGAAATGTCACCTTGGTTAATTGTGAAGTTGGCTGGGTTGACGGCGTAAAATACATTGTCTACACAGCTGATTTTGACTCGAGCATTGGTGGTATTCGTATTCGGTGAAAAGATGACGTGTTCACCGTCGTTGGCGGCATTATTGGCAAGTGTACTGTCAAAAACATTATCACCGTCTAAATCGGCAGTAATATCGACGAATTGACAATTAATGGGCGCATTTTCAGTCAATGCGGTGTTCCAGCTGATAGTTTGGGCGATATTGCCCTGCCAAACACTGCTTGCATTAGGTTGATTCACTGTAAATTCAGTGCCGGTGTCCACAACATCAAGGGATACATCAGCGGTGTCTACCCCGCCCTTATTATCCTTAACGGTCACGCGGAAATTTAATTCACGATTAGTTGTGGCATACGCTTCACCAAAACCCACAGTGTCATTCAAGACATCGTCCAGTGCAGGGAAATATCGATAGCTGTCACTTACAGCAGCATATGAACGAAATAATGGATTAGCGCCATTGTCGCTGGCCATTTCACTGGCATTGGCGGTACCGCCATCAACCCCACCGGCATCGATTTGCTCCCAAGTGTAGGTCAATAGGTCACTGTCATCGGCTTCTACGTCTAGTACAAAAGGGGTGTTGGCGGGGATTGTGTAGGTATCATTTATTAATGTGAGACTCGGTGCTGAATTCGTTAAACTGGTGGTGGTGCCGCATAAACGGCCGCGCCCTGTTTCTACATAGTCGCGAATTTGTTCCACTGAGCCTGCATGAAAATAAGGAGAACTGTTATTTTGTATATTCTGAGTGGAGCAGATACCTGCATACGACATGATGGTTGAACCGCTGCCGGGTTCAAATGCGCTGAAACTGCTGCGCTGCTCCTCGTCACAAGAGTCTAAATCCTGAGCGTTAAAAGAGTGTTCAGCATCAAGTTGATGACCCAATTCATGAATAACTAAATCTATATAAAAACGCTCGCCTTGAGGATTGGTATTTCCTGTATAACCTTGTGCTTTGTAAGTACTTAGGCACACCACACCCACGTAGGCTAAACCGCCTGGGTTAGTGGCAAGTAAGTGACCGATATCATAGTTATCACTGCCAACAGCGTCGTCGATCACCTGTTGATTCGTTTCAATATCGGCGTTTGCGTCACTATTGGTATAGGGATCTGTGTCGGGGTCGGTAAAAATGATGTCGTCGTTATCAACTAGCTCGAATTGAATAGCGGTATCAACCAATAAAATTTGATTGACTCGATTAACCAGCGTAACCATTTCAGCAACGGCATCCGCTTTTGTGCCACCCATCTTAGCGGTGTATTCTCCCGTTGCGCTTAACGCTAAGCGGTATGTCGTAAGCGTATCACCAGTGGTTTTTTGCGCTGTAGTTAATTGGAGGTTCGTGTCATCAGATGAGACGGCAGGGGAGAGTAAAGCATCATTAATACCAAGTGGAAGTAAGCTTTCCCCTGCAGAATCTGAGTAATAGTAACTAATGTATTGGCTCGCATTGTTTTCATACAAAGGAGACAATAAAGCCCATTGATTTTGCTGACGAAAGATACCTGTTAGTCCTTTATGTGTCAGGCTAAAACGTCCAATATTTTGTGCCGCATTAACTTGAACTGCATTATAAGACATAAATTGTGGATAACGGTCGGCTAACTTTTGGGACATAACCGTTGATGGCGTAAGCGTGAAATCAGCGAAAGTGCCATCAGGCAATGGAACGGCTAAGGTAATTGTGCTGCTTTTATCACCGAAATATTGCGCAAGGCTGTCACTGTCAATACTTTGATAAGCCCCCTTAGATGCAAGAACTTTTACGGGACTTGAAGTGGTAACGGATTTACTTTGTGCGGATTCCACCCATGTTATTTCAGCGAATGCATTATTGATATTTAAGGCACTACAGCCTGACATCACGAGCAACATAATACGTTGAGTGATTTTATTGATAATTTGTCTATTTACTGCTTGCATAAAACAACCTTGAATGTTGACTGCCTGCGAGATATCGCCTCGACTAAGCTAAGCGGCCAGCTTAAAATTAAAGAACAGTCTCATCCGTGTTTGCTCTACTTCACTCAATACTGACAGGACACAAATGCCAAACTTGAACAATTACATGCGCTTTATTCTAGTGATAAATAATGAAATTTGTATAACAAATATAACGCAATATTCTCGCTTATAGACATGAACTGAATATGAATTGCATAAACGCGCATTTGACTGGGCCGAGAATCAGGTACAATACGAGATAATAAATCCCATGCCCAGCAACCAAAAGGAGACGTTTATGGCAACAAAAAAGCAATCAGCCCAAAGTGAAAACTTGAGTTTATTACGCTTCTTTAAATCTGATTGTCCTCGCTGTATGCGTATGCGCTATATCATTATTTGGGGCATTTTGATGGGGTTGGTATATTTTGGGTTTTGGGCTTAGTGAAAGGAACAATATGCAAGACGTAATACAAATTCGTGCTGCGGCAAAACGTAATGTACTTACCACTAGTATGTTTGGTGTTGGGGGATTGCTTTTAGGTGCAGCAATATTTGGTTGGCTGCCTAAATCTTTTTTCTTGGCAGGAATATTTGCGACCAGCGCTGGGATTGTCGCCCTGTTAATCGCATGGTTTAAGTTTCGTGAACCCATTTTTAGTATTGAGCTGTCCCATGATTCAATTTGTTATCAACATCGCAAAGGGCAATGGTATGTAAACTGGGACAATATTCAGCGCATTGATGTTCCTCGAGCCCATCGCGATTTACAGTTAGAAGACTTGAGCTTGGTAGGGATTAAACTCAAAGATTATCGACCTTTTTTGACCACAACACCTATCAGGTTGATGATCCATCTTCTTATGGAACAGCGCCCGCTCTTACTACTCGGAGACAAAGCCGAAAATGCTTCAGGGGAAAGCTTCAGTAATGATTTAGTTGAAGATGACAAACACAAATTACCTGATGGGACTATTCTGACGGGGATCCAAGCTATGCTTGCCAACCGTATGACTAAATTACGTCAGCGACTCGGTTACGATCTGTTTATCAGCGTATCTGAGCTTGACCGCAGCGAACAAGATTTTGTGCAATTATTGCGAGAGTGCCAAGAGTATGTGCAAAACAAGGCAAAGTAGTGCTCTTTTTTAGCGAAAATCATTATTTTAGAATGCACATATTACGCATACCAAAGAGCCTGCTGTTAGTCACGCATCGTTAACTTAATAGCCTCTTCTTGAGTGAGCAGCTCTTCTATATCAAAGCTGATTTTAGCTAACGACGCAGGGACTTTTATATACTGTTTGCGTTTTAACTGACATTCTAATTCAGCACAAGTCGAGTGCAAAGCCGCCGCTCCCGTATAACAACAAATTCCATGTAAGCTGTGCACAACCTGCTGCAGTTCATCATATTTAGTTTGATTTTTTAGGCGCTTGAATTTTTCGGCAAACTCTGGAAGTTGAAGCATAAATTGATCAAATAAGTCACGGGCGGCATCGGCGTTTTGATTGGCACGTTTTAATGCTAGTTGCCAATTGAATATTTCTTCTGGTACGTTATCGTCGTCGCCCTGATGGCACCAGCGATTGATCAAATCGACTAAATCAGATAAATCTAGTGGTTTAGGTAGGTAGTCGTCCATACCACTGTTCAATAGCCTTTGCTGTTCTTCCTTAAATGCGTGGGCGGTTACCGCGATGATAGGTGTTCCGAAATTGAGTTGGGTAGAACGGATAAGCTTAGTCGCTTGTAAGCCATCCATATTGGGCATCTGAACGTCCATCAAAATTAAATCATATTCATTTTCTTCACAAAGTGTCACGGCGTCTTGGCCACTATATGCTTCCTCTACCATTAGCGGAGACGATTTAAGCCAAGTACTGAGCAGTCTTAAGTTCATTTCCATGTCGTCAACGGCTAACACTTTAACAGGGGGGAGATTTTGCAAGCGCTGTTGTAATTCATTGACTGGGTCTTGCACTGGCTTGTGCATAATTTCTTCTAACTTACCCGGTGTCAGTGGTAAGCGCATCTTTGGAGAAAACTGGGCGGCGCGTTGTGAAAAGCGAGAACAGGATTCTTGACCTGAACACAGCAAAACCTTATGTGTCGCATCAATATGCTCAGCGCATTCAAATGCTCGCTCATTGGAAATTTGATCCTGAGGGTGAACGCATAACATAAGATAATCGAATTTTTGGGTGCAGGTTTGTAAAAATGCGATGGAGTCAGCGCTTGTAACCTTGGCCCCAAGTGCTCGAAGCAGTTTACTGGCGGTAAAACGCGCATTAGGATAAGGGTCAAATAATAAAATCTGTTGATTGTGCCATTCGCTTTCGGCAGAAATATTGAGTTTAGTATTTAAAATATTCATACGAATGGTAACGTTAAATACGCTGCCCTGTCCGGGAGCGCTATGTAACGACAATTGACCGTGCATCAATTTAATCAATTCTTTGCAAATAACTAAACCGAGCCCGGTTCCCTGATATGAGCGATTAAGTGCATCATCGACCTGAGAAAATGCCGTGAACAACTTACGTTTATCTTCTCGGCTTATGCCAATGCCTGTATCTTCAATTTTAATATTGAGTTCAAAAATACCGTGCTCTAACATGCGGCCCGATGCGGCTAAGCCTATGTGACCATGGTCGGTAAATTTGAGCGCGTTACCTAGTAGGTTATTGAGTATTTGGCGAATTCGAAAACTGTCACCAATCAATTTTATAGGCAATGGTTCGATGTCGTAGACAAATTCTAGCCCTTTTAAGTGAGCGGACTTAGCCATTACGCCTATCATTTCTTCTAGCAATTCATTAATTGCCAAAGGGTGACTATTGATTTGTAACTTGCCTGCTTCTATCTTAGAAACGTCTAGTACATCATTCACTATCGTCATCAAATTATCAGCAGCATCATTGATAATATTGATTTGGTCGCGCTTGTCTGCGGCAAGATTGCTTTGCTGTAGCTCTTTACTAAAACCCAGAATCGCATTTAATGGAGTACGAATTTCATGGCTCATATTGGCTAAAAATTGTGATTTTACATTACTGGCGGCAACGGCTTCCTTGCGAGCGATATCCAAGCGTACGTTTTGTTCTTCGACCAATTCGATATTATTGCGCAAATCATTGGTGGCTTGTTGTACTTCTAATTCCAACTGGTGGCGGCTCTTGTCCATGAGCGCTAAAGAAAACAGAGCCGACTCAAAGAACACACCAAATTGGAAACAGTAAGTAGTGAAGAAGTTAGAAGGCAGAATATCCACTAGGCTAAACATGCCAATGAGGGCGCAAGTCGCTAGTATGGTCCAAGCGAAAATGAAATAACGAGCGGCATAAAATTGATTTGAGTAGCTTTCAAATCCTGCGTAGGTATAGCAACTTATGGCTAACATGCTTATCACATAGACGGCGGCATTTTGTGAGACGGGTGGGAACAGATTGACCATCGAGCATAATCCCATTAAGGCTAACAAACCTATGCTGGCCTTAATGAAAGGTAGGGTTTTAGGCGCCGTATGTTTCGCCTCTAAAAATATTATAGTAAAAATACCGGAGCCAATGCCAATCAACACAAAGATAATGTCTGTGTGCATATCAAACCAGTCAGAAATTCTTTGCGGTAGCATCATATTGGCATGACCGCCCCACACGAATTGCCATATAATAACAGTGCAAATATAACCTACATAAGCTAATAAACTGTTTTCACGTAGGGCTAAATAGACCACTAAATTGTATATGGCGAGTATGATCAAACCGCCGTAAAACAGGCCCCATAATAAATTGTCATAAAAGTTCTGAATTTCATGGGATTCAGACGATTGTATGGTGATGGGCGCCACTAAGCTGCTGTGTTGGCTTTGTAATCTTACGAATAACTCAACAGTCTGGGCATAGGGTAAATCAACTTTTAGGACGGGTAAGCGATAATGAGAGGGCTGACCTAATTTACCTTGAAAACTCGATGCGATGACCTGACCGTCTTGCAATATATACATATCGACATTATCGAGTTGTGAAAATGCCACGCTGATCACCCATTTGTCTGTCGTCGTCACATTGCTAAGGGTGGTATACAGCCAGATACCGTGCTCTGAAAATCCATAATTGGGATTGCCACCCGTGTGCCAAACGAACTGAGATAACATATCTCGTGCTTGCAGAACACTGAGTTCAACGCCTGACTCTTGCATTACGCTAATCGATGACGACAAACTCACTTCGTGCTCTTTGGAAATAAGCTGTATTAAACTCTCTGCCTGTTGTGCTGTCCCTGAGGATGCAATACCTAATGTTAGGCATACCAGCAATGCTCGCCAAATATGCATAACGGTTTTAGATGGGTAATTAGGCCTCAAGGTATCTCCTGCTGAGCTAAATGAATCCGTTAACGAGTACAAATATCGATCACCTTATTAGCAATAATCTTCGAAGCCGTTAGGATAGATATCTATTGAATTCAAACTCCACTGAACAAAAATTTACTCTATATGAACCAAGCGTTTTTTTAAACAAGGCGTCGCTCAAGGGGAGTGGAATTGGTATAGTTACTGTGTTTTTACCATCACTGGAAATAATCTATGATACTTCGCCGTTTGATTCTACTCTCTTTTATTAGTTTTCAGGGAATAGCTGACACGCTGCCGCTGGAAAAACTGACTTTGCCTGCCGGTTTTAAAATTGACATTTATGCCTCGGATGTAAAAAACGCCCGTCAGATGGCGCTGAGTGAAAACGGCATTTTGTTTGTTGGTAGTCGCGATAGCGGTGTACTGAGTGCTGTTATCGATAAGGACCAAGATGGTAAGGCCGAAGAAGTACTAACCATCGCTAAAGATTTAACCATGCCTTCCGGCTTAGCTATCAAAGACGGTGATTTATACGTGGCTGAAGTGAGCCGCATCATTAAGTATCCGAATATTGAAAATACGTTTCGTGACCTACCTGCCCCTGAAGTGGTGATTGACGGTTTACCTGACAAGAAACATCACGGCTGGAAATATATCGATTTTGGGCCCGATGATTGGTTGTACGTACCTGTTGGGGCACCATGTAATATTTGTCAGACTAACGGTGGTAAGAATTTCGACAACCCTGAGTTTGCATCGATTTTGAAATTCAATCTTAAAACCAAAGAGCGAGTGTGGGTTGCTAAAGGCGTACGCAACAGTGTGGGCTTTGATTGGCACCCACAAACCAAGCAAATGTGGTTCAGTGATAATGGTCGCGACATGATGGGTGACGATATTCCTCCTTGTGAGATTAACCGCGTAGACGAAGAAGGTGGCCACTATGGTTATCCTTATTATCACGGCGGTACCGTGCAAGACCCTGAATTCAGCGAAGGTAAAAAAGCCGCAGACTACATTGCACCTGCATTCAATTTAGCTGCGCATGTGGCACCCTTAGGCATCCATTTTTACCACGGGAATATGTTTCCAGCGTCGGTAAAAAATAGTTTGTTTGTGGCTGAGCATGGTTCTTGGAATCGAAGTAAAAAATCAGGTTACAAGGTAATGCGTGCAGTGCTCAAGGATAACGAAATTGTCGATTACCAACCCTTTATTGAAGGTTGGTTGCAGGCCGATGAAACATCTTGGGGCCGACCGGTCGCTTTACTGACGATGCCTGACGGAAGTCTGTTGGTATCTGATGATTTCGCGAATGTTATTTATAGGGTAACCTACCAGAAGTAATCTATTTTTACGTTTGAAAGCGGCAGCAAAACGTTATTTTTGCTGCACAACAATAAAAACAGCGGCCGATAAAGCACACTATGAGTCAAGAAATTATTATAAACCAAGATGGCATCGAACAACTTCCGATGCGTCGATTCACCGAAGAGTCTTATCTCAATTATTCCATGTACGTCATCATGGACAGGGCTTTGCCCCATATCGGCGACGGCTTAAAGCCGGTACAACGGCGTATTGTGTATGCTATGTCTGAGCTTGGCTTAAGTAACAATGCAAAATATAAAAAGTCAGCTCGTACGGTAGGTGACGTATTAGGTAAATTTCACCCTCATGGCGATTCCGCGTGTTATGAGGCCATGGTGCTGATGGCTCAGCCTTTTTCCTATCGCTACCCACTCGTTGACGGTCAGGGTAACTGGGGGGCGCCAGATGATCCTAAATCGTTTGCCGCCATGCGATATACCGAATCTCGTTTGTCTAAATTTAGTGAAGTGCTGCTTACCGAGTTAGGTCAAGGTACGGTAGATTGGCAACCCAACTTCGATGGCACCATGAATGAGCCAAAGATACTGCCAGCTCGCTTACCGCATATTTTGCTTAACGGTATTACGGGTATTGCTGTGGGTATGGCTACTGATATACCGCCGCACAATGTGCGTGAAGTAGCCAATGCTTGTGCACATTTATTGGATAACAGTAAAGCAGATCTAAATGAGTTACTTGAATTCGTACAAGGCCCTGACTACCCCACTGACGCGGAAATTATCACACCTAAAAGTGATATTCGTAAAATGTACGAAACAGGCCGTGGCTCGATAAAAATGCGCGCGGTATATCACGAAGAAAATGGCGATATTATAATTACCGCACTGCCTCATCAGGCATCAGGTGGCAAAGTTCTAGAACAGATAGCTGCCCAAATGCAGGCAAAAAAATTGCCTATGGTAAGTGATTTACGTGATGAGTCTGATCACGAAAACCCAACACGCTTATTGATCACGCCACGCTCAAATCGGGTTGATATCAAAGTGTTAATGCAACACCTATTTGCGACGACTGATTTAGAGAAAAGCTACCGCGTTAATATCAATATGATCGGCTTAGATGGTCGCCCGCAAGTCAAAGACTTGCGGATGATCCTCACAGAATGGCTGATTTTTAGAAAAGATACAGTCGTTAGACGCTTACAATATCGCCTAGATAAAGTCCTAGCACGATTACATATTTTACAAGGCTTGATGATTGCCTTCCTCAATATTGACGAAGTGATCCGTATCATTCGTTACGAAGATAAGCCAAAGCAAGTGCTAATAGACACGTTCACGTTGTCTGATATTCAAGCCGAAGCTATTCTTGAATTGAAGTTACGTCATTTAGCAAAACTCGAAGAAATGAAAATTCAAGGTGAGCAAGATGAACTCGCTAAAGAGCGCGATGAACTTCAAGTTCTTCTTGGTTCAGATCGTCGCTTGAAAACATTGATTAAGAAGGAAATTCTGGCCGCTGCTGAAATGTATGGCGACGATAGACGCTCGCCTATTATTGAGCGTTCAGAAGCCAAAGCGTTGACAGAGAAAGAATTGATCCCATCGGAAGCGGTAACCGTGGTGTTATCTGAAAAAGGCTGGGCGCGCTGTGCAAAAGGCCATGACGTTGATGTTGAAGGATTAAGCTACAAAGCGGGCGATAAGTATCTTGCAAGTAGCAAAGGGCGCAGTAATCAGCAAGCTGTCTTTATGGATACCTCTGGGCGGGCGTTTTCCTGTGATGCTCATTTATTACCCTCTGCACGAAGCCAAGGAGAACCCGTTACTGGGCGTTTTAGTATTGTGAGTGGCGAAAGTGTTGAACATGTGATCATGGCCCTAGATGAGCAAAAATATCTAATAGCTTCAGATGCAGGTTACGGTTTTGTGGGCAAATTTGCTGACATGATCAGTAAAAATCGTGCAGGTAAAGCCTACTTATCATTACCCAAGGCGGCAAAAATTATTTCGCCTCAGCGGGTGCATGATTTGACGTCAGATTGGTGTTTAGCGATTTCTAACGAAGGGCGCATGTTGATGTTCCCTTTACGCGACTTACCTAGTTTAGGTAAAGGTAAGGGCAATAAAATAATGAGTATACCTTCGGCTAAATCACAATCTCGCGAAGAGTTTGTCAGCGTACTTGCAGTCGTACCTCAAGGCGCTAACGTCAAGATACTCGCAGGTAAACGCGGTATGACGTTAACCGCTGATGATTTAACGCATTATCAAGGTGAGCGAGGACGTCGTGGTAATAAGTTACCTCGAGGGCTGCAACGCGTCGATGGTATTGAAGTTGAGGCGAGTAAAGCAAACGAAAATCAACTTGAATCTAATGGCGATTTACCGGGCGAACCCCAAATTTAACGCTCTTTAGCGGTTACTTATGTAACAGGTAACCGCTTTTCTATCTCTCACAAGGACATCTCATGAAAGTAGCCGCTGTGCTTTATTCCCTTATTATTTTCAGTGTGTCTGCCATCAGCGCTGAGCAAGTACGCACACAATTTGGGCTATTATCTGGTACCAGCGATGAACAAACGCATATTAGTGCGTTTAAAGGGATCCCCTTTGCTGCCCCTCCTGTCGGTGAGTTTCGTTGGCAACCACCGCAGCCCGTTAGTGCATGGCAAGGCGTGCGAGAAGCAAAAAGTTTCGCATCCAGACCCATGCAAAATCCTATCTACAGTGACATGCAGTTTCGCTCTGAAAATACCAGTGAAGACAGTTTGTACCTTAATGTTTGGACCCCAGAGGTCAATAACAAAAGTAAGTTGCCAGTGTTACTTTATTTTTATGGCGGCGGATTTATTGCCGGCAGCAGTGATGAAAAACGTTATGACGGGGCGTCGATGGCGGAAAAGGGCATAGTGGTGGTGACGGCCAATTATCGTCTGGGTGTATTCGGTTTTTTTGCCCATAAGGGATTATCGAATGAATCGGGTTACCAAGGTTCGGGTAACTATGGGCTGATGGATCAGCAAGCAGCCCTTAAATGGGTGGCGGACAATATTAATGTTTTTGGCGGCGATCCGGCGCGTATTACTATCGCCGGTGAATCTGCAGGTTCGATTTCCGTCAGTGCGCTGCTGGTGGCTCCTTCTGCTAAGCCCTATATAGCGGGTGCGATTGGCGAAAGTGGCTCCATAGTAGGACCGCCGCTTGCCCCTTTGTCACTTGCCAAGGCAGAACAACGTGGTGATGAAATTGCTACGGCGATACTCAAAAATAGCGCAAAAGGAAAAACCGCTATCAAGCCCGATGACCCCATAGCGGCACTTAGAGAAATACCAGCACAAGCGCTGCTTGAGCGGGTGACTAAAGCGGGATTTATTTACTTCAAGCCGAACGTGGATGGCTATTTTTTGCCAGCCTCTGTGGCGGGATTATTCGCAGACGGTAGGCAAGCAATGGTGCCACTTTTGCTTGGTGATAATTCCCAAGAAGGCAGTTATCAGCAAATTATGGTCGATGGCGAGCCAACAGTTGAGCATTATCAAGATCGCATTAAGCGTTTATACCCAGAGGATTTTAAAACGGTCTTACAATTGTATCCTGGTCACAATAGCGAACAAGTAATGGCATCAGCTCAAGCTCTGGCCAGTGACCGATTTATGGGTATTGCGACATATAATTGGGTTTATCAGAATAGTAAAACGAATCCGTCACCAAGCTATTATTATTATTATGACCATGTGCGCCCAGCCACTTTAGGGGCAAAAAAAGCCGTACTAAGCAATCAGCCAAGAGGGGCTGTGCATTCTGCTGAAATTGAATATGCATTGGGGAATTTGGACGTGAATCCGCTCTATAAGTGGAGCAAAACTGATTATCAAATGTCGACAACCATGCAGCAATATTTTGCCAATTTCATTAAAACTGGAGATCCGAATTCAACGGACTCTGATGCAACAAAATTATTGGCATGGCCAAAATTTTCAAATCACAAGCGGATGGTTTTGCGTCCTGAGCCTATTGTGGAAGATATTACTTATTTAAAGGCTCGACATGCTTTTCACCGCGAATATTATTCACAGCAATAACATTCTAATGGCAAGCTTGTCGACAGTATAGCGCTGAGACAAGTTTGCCCATCACAGCGAGCGCAATCGTGACCAATCAATTTATAAAAGAATATATAGTCGTGGCGCAAAACGCGTCGGGACGCAACATGAATGTGCCCCTTTACCGATTTATCGGCCAGCAACCCGGGCCTAAGGTCTATATTCAAAGCTCGATCCACGGTGCTGAAGTGCAAGGCAATGTGGTCATCTATCATCTTATTCAACTATTAAAGCAGCAGCCGATCCGCGGTGAAGTGATTTTAGTACCTAATTGTAATCCTGTAGGCACCAATATTAAGGCCGGCGAATATACTTTAGGGCGATTCGATCCAGTCAACGGTACAAATTGGAATCGAGGATATTTCTTTGATGAAAGTTTGATTCAAGCGTTCGCAAAAAGTGTGCTCAATGATGAGTCATTAGAGCAGATAAAATACCGCTTTCGTCAACAAATTAAACAGATATTAGCGGACAAATTGGAAGAGCCTTGGGGCATTGGTTTAGCACAACGGCTAAACCTGAAGCTACAGCAATTAGCATTTGATGCCGACTTTGTACTCGATTTACACAACGGTCCTGTTTCAACTCGTCACATTTATGTACCAGAGTATGCAAAAGCTTCTGCGAGCTTATTTAATATTCCGCATGTGATTTTAATTCCCAATAAATTCGCTGGTGCCTTAGATGAAGCCACTTTTTGTCCCTGGTGGACTCTACAAACCCTCCTCAGTGAAAAGCGTCAACAGCCTATCGAATTTGGTGTTGAGGCTTTTACACTTGAAATGGGTAGTCAAGAGGTGATTAACTTCACTGAAGGGGAATATGACGCTAATAGCATATTGGGATACTTGAACGCTAAGGGCTGCTTGTTAGAAAGTGATATTGAGCCTCAACGTATGCGCAGGGTAGCAACGATGCTAAAAGACTATAAAGTCTTGTACACGCAACAAGGCGGCATGGTGGAGTATTTGGCTAAGCCTGGTGAGCCGGTGAAAAAGGGACAGCCGCTCGCTAAACTACTTAATGTTGATGAGCTTGACACGCCTAATGCAACGGAACTTCTTCGCGCACAATGCGACATGATCCCAATTTTGCATTTCCCGTCGGCTTCCATCCTTAGTGGTACACAATTATATAAATGCTTTACCGTATATTTCGAGCTATAAAAGCGTAAAAAAAGTGACGAAGTAGGGGGGTAAAAAGGTCTTAAAATTTAGGTAATTGCCCAGAGCATCGATGCTCGTAAACCAGTGCACTTTCAACGTGATTAACCTCAGGCCTTGCGGTAAGTTGATCGAACACGAAATCACGTAAATGGCTCGAATCTGCAACGCTAACATGAAGTAGAAAGTCTATATTTCCGCCCATATGAAATAGGCTTAATACTTCTGGTAGGGGTAATAAGTCTGCGACAAACGCGTCTACTGCTAAGCGGTTATGGTCTGACAATCGAATTGATATCATGGCCTGAATATGACCACCTAGTGCGTTTAAATCTACCTGCAGTGAAGCGCCTTGGATAATACCATCTGCTTGTAGGCGTTTAATCCGCTCAAGACAAGATGACGGCGCTAACCCAACGCGTTTGGCTATCTCTTTGTTTGTGGTGCGAGCATCTTCAAAAAGCGATGCGAGAATCGCCAAATCGATGCTATCTATAGGGCGACTGTTTTTTTGAGCCATAGTCTCTTTCATTATAAGTAGGGACAATAGATGTCCAGCAGCGCTTCTCGGTTAGGGTCAGTGTCGCTGGGAATATTGCCCGCTATTTCAGCTTGATAAGCATAGGCTAACGATGGCAAAGCCATCGCTACTAAATGGTCAGAATAGATACCTAGTTCATTGGTTGAACCAACCTTACATTGAGGCACTGTTCGTTGCAGTCCAGATATCACTGAACGATATCTGAACAGAAGGGATTTAGTTCATCGCCAACATGATGCGCTTACTATTGCTTAACAATTCAAGCTGATGCTTGGCAACAAGTTCAAAGGCTGAACGCTCTTTTTTAGCAATCGGTAAGGCTTTAGGAAGCTCAACCGTTCTTGGATTACGATGCACACCGTCAACCAAAAATTCGTAATGAAGATGCGGGCCAGATGCTAAGCCAGTAGAACCAACAGTGCCAATTATATCGCCTTGTTTGACAGTTTGGCCGACCTTTACGTTACGCTTGGTGAAATGTAGATATTTGGTGACGTATTTTTCACCATGTTGGATAAACACATGGTTACCATTGTATTTATCATAGGATGAACGAATGACTTTACCATCACCGGCAGCCATTACTGGTGTGCCTCGGTTGGCAGCGTAATCTACGCCTCTGTGCGCTTTCCAGCGTTTTTGAACTGGGTGAAAGCGACTCTTTTTAAAGCTAGAGCTAATATATTTAAAGCTAACTGGTGCCCGTAAAAAGCTCTTACGCATACTGCGCCCTTCAGGGGTGTAGTAGTTACCATCGGAATAACGAATAGCGGTAAAGGTGTTTCCGCTGTTAGTGAATTCAGCCGATACGATATCGCCATATTCAACAAATTCGCCATCAATATATTTTTCTTCAAATACCACGTTGAAGTTATCACCTTGGCGTATTTCTAAAGCGAAATCGATATCCCAACCGAAGATAGCGGCTAAGCTCATGATTTGATTTTCAGACAAATGCGCTCTTACACCAGCATTCCAAAAACTACTATTAATTTCGCCCTGAGCGTAATTTAAGCGGGTATCAACTTGCTTTTTATCGACGCTAGAAACTAAGGAGCCGTCTTGTGCCGGCTGAATAAGCAAGGTTTCAGTATTTGAAAATGCATAACCAAGCCCAGCAAATTGACCTTTCTCATCAATTTGCAAAGAAACAAGCTGCCCAGGACGTATCTTAACTAATTTTTTAGCTAGGTCGCCTGCTTGGGTTACATTATAGGTGTCACGGGCAGATAAACCTGCTCGAGCAAATATTTTCGCTAACGTATCGCCGCGCTTAACTTGAAACGTTTTCCATTCAAGGGCGTCGTTAGCCTCTGTTGTAGCGCTAGTAGCAAGGTGCTCTGTGCTGATCGGTAACTCATAACGCTTGCCTATTTCAAGCAGCGCAGTTTCAGTGTTGCGCGAGGCGCTGGCTCGATCAGAGGGAAACAATGCGAGAACTAGCACGAGAGAAGCGAGGGAAATAACAGCCCACTTATGTGCTTTCGGTAATTGTGAAAAGGCTTTTTGTACCACAGGGAAATTCAACTCATACAACTATTGAACTAGCAGAATATAATGATTACGGAGTATTTTCTAGTGGGAGGTCGTTTTTTATACGTATTTAATTAATGAGTAATGCAACATTAAGTTGATTAATCCTTATGTGCCCTTTCAATAGCAGTCGGTGCAACGTAAAATGCCCGACTAAAATTTTACATATATACGAATTTATGAGGGTCTAAAATGGCAGATTGGCAAAGTGCGTTTGCTGAGCTTCAGCGTGGTGCTGAAGAAATATTGTTGGAAGAAGAGCTAATTGCCAAGTTAAAAGAAGGCAAACCGTTAAAAATTAAAGCTGGCTTCGACCCGACTGCACCAGACTTGCACCTAGGTCATACTGTTTTAATTAATAAATTGCGCTCATTTCAGCAGCTTGGGCATGAAGTTATTTTTCTTATCGGTGATTTCACCGGCATGATTGGCGACCCAACAGGCAAGAATGTGACACGTAAGCCGCTGACTCGAGAAGATGTGTTAGCTAACGCTGAAACATATAAAGAGCAGGTATTTAAGATCCTTGATCCGGCGAAGACAACCATTCGCTTTAACTCTGAGTGGATGGAAGCATTAGGTGCGTCGGGCATGATCAAGCTGGCATCTAGTCAGACTGTTGCACGTATGCTTGAGCGAGATGATTTCAAAAAACGCTACGCTAATGGCCAGCCCATTGCTATCCATGAGTTTATCTACCCTCTTGTACAAGGTTGGGATTCAGTTGCTTTGCAGTCAGATGTTGAGCTAGGCGGCACCGATCAGCGTTTTAATCTGCTGATGGGCCGTGAGTTGCAAAAAGGACAGGGTCAACGGCCACAGACGGTATTAATGATGCCATTGCTAGAGGGCTTAGATGGCGTACAAAAAATGTCTAAGTCATTAGGCAATTATATTGGCATAACGGATTCTCCTAGCGATATGTTTGGGAAAATCATGTCGATTTCTGACGATCTGATGTGGCGTTACTACGACTTACTTAGCTTTAAGGCGATTGAAGAAGTCGCGCAGTACAAAGAGCAAGTAGCCGCTGGTACCAATCCAAGAGACATTAAAATTGCTTTAGCTAAAGAAATTATCGCGCGTTTTCATGACGATGCCGTAGCGGAAGTCGCGCACCATGAGTTTATTCAACGATTTCAGAAAAACGCCATTCCTGATGAAATGCCAGAATTTACCTTCTCGGCAAGTGAAGAGGGTATGGCTGTTGCCAACCTACTTAAAGAAGCGGGTTTGGTGGCATCTACCTCTGAAGCTATGCGGATGATTAAGCAAGGTGCGGTCAAAATGGATGGTGAAAAAGTGGCTGATCAAAAAGCGCATTTTACATCTTTAAAACAAGCTGTATTTCAGGTGGGTAAACGCAAATTTGCCCGTGTGACACTAGCGTAAAAACGATTTTGGTTTACTCCATATGGAGTAAACCATTTATCTTATTCTGGCTTATCACGAGAAAATTTACGTTTTTTTCTATCTAAATTGAAGTGACTCAAGTGCAAATCTAGTGCTTCCACTGAAATGTTTATTTCTCTTACCGACAACCCTAACGAATATAACAACAGTATTAAACTAGCCGCAAATATAGTGCTACCGACGGTTTGATATTCAGCATATATAGCTAGCATCGAAAGTACGCAAAGAAAAAAGCTAAAGGCACCAAATTCTTGCATCCGTTTAATTAACTGAATACGTTTGCGTAAGTTATTAATTTGCGCGTGAGTGTTCTCTTGATCCTGAGTAGGGTCAAGATTACGTATTGTGCTTGCCAGAGCCAAAAAACGATTGGTGTAAGCCAATAACAATAAAGATATGGCCGGGAATAACATTGCGGGTGTGGTAAGGGTGATGGTCATCTTAGCGGTAAATTCTAAATATAAAAAAGTATTGCCATTATGGCACAGTTTGAAGTTGTGCCTAATTGGTTGTTATCACGCCTACCATTATTTCCCTTTTTTAAATGATAAGGGTAAATGAAGCGCTTGGTTTAGCTGCTTAATGGCAAGTGGTATTGTGTCAAATAGGCATTTTTGAATAGGTAGCTTGGCACCGACGGGCTGACGTATTTGTTCTAACTGTGATATGCGAACAGCTTATGTTAGGCAAAAGGCATTAGTTATATAATTATTTTTAATGCTTATGAGGCAAACCTCATATAAATAGCTTTCAGCTTAGGGGTACTTACATGATGTAATTATGTATCGCCAAGATAAGCTCAGGGTGCCCCATCAAATGCTTTCTTTCATTGTATGAGACTCTACCGATAGCACTGGGCGAACAGCTCTCAACAAGCACCGTTAAACGTGCAGATGACCATGTTTTTTGCAGGGTAATAGCATAACTACCTGTGGCAGTCTTTAAGGAAAATATAGGGGCATATACAACGCAAAGTACTTGGAATGTTGTTCGATTGTTGAATTTTTTGGCACCAAAACACAATATACCGAGTGGAAGATATCTCAGTCTGTATTATGGTGTACTTTATTACACAAAGTGGTCAACCCACTTATTAACCTTGGGGTGAAGCGGTGTAATTCATCAGGATTAACCACGGCGATAGGAGCAGGTATAAGCGCGCGTTTGTCATACCAAAATGATTCCGCTTCTGTCGAACTAACGTGCATGGCTGCGATCATTAAACTGGGGTGCTTGCGTGCCACTTGTTCGATACTCACTTGTGGGTAATCGGCAGGAGCGCTGGAAAACACATTTTTTGCGCCACAAATATGTAAAAGGTGTGTCGCCCAAGCATTAGGTCCGATTGTCATCAGGGGCGCTGGCCACATATAATAAAATACATTTATACTCACAGCCTCAGCATATTGCTGTTTTAAAAGGTTAAGTTGCTGTGAAAAATGACTCGCGAGATCATCGGCTTCTGCTGATCTGCCAATAAACGCACCTAATGCTCTTATATCTTGAGTAATGTCAGTTGGTTTCTTAGGGCTAGAAAGATAAATGTTAAAGCCTAGGCTGGCTAATCTGGTTAAATCCTGGGGTTTATTTCCACCTTGCCAAGCGACGATAAGCTCTGGGGATAAACGCAGGATCTGCTCGAAATCCACGCCGTTGTAACTCGCTACCCTCGGTAATAATTTGGCCTGTTCTGGATAATCACTGAAATCACTGACAGCCAACAATTGATCGCCAGCACCTAAAGCATAAATGAGCTCAGTCGTGTGCGGTGCTAGGCTGATAATGCTAGGTTTGTTTTGTGCAAGGGCTGGCAATAACAAGCTCGAAAATATGATAACGAAGTTTACTACTACGCTGATAAAAATCTGCTTTATCAGCGAACGGTGGTTTATCGAACGGGCAGCTTTGTTCTGGTTGTCAGCGTGCCAATAAAATCCCAATGTAGTCATTCCTTATAACCATTCCATTTAATGAATCACCATTTATTGAGCCAAGCTGCTTATAGTTACTGCGATGCATAAAGATAAAACCCAGTAGGTAAGTTTACACAACGTTATGGCTTGCAGACTACGATTTATATCTTGAATACTAGCTTGATTAGGACCGCCACATTTAGTTGAGCGCTTTTTGTTTTGATCATAAATGATAGGTCCACTTAACTGTATTCCCAAAGCTCCGCCTTGCAAAGCCAGTACAACTTGATGGGTGCTACTTGATGACGGCAACGCGCGTAATGCCTTAAATGCTCCGGATATATTGTGTATTAATGCGCACAATGACGCTGAAATACGCACCGGTAGCCACAGCAAAAGAGCTAATATATTGGCGCAAGGCTGGCCAAAAATACTGAAACGCTTGAGCTTTACATTCCAGCTATGGGAAAACTCATATAACAGGCGAAGTGAAAGTGCGACTACAGGACCAAAGACCAGAAATACAAGTATGATAAACAGGTATTGCTGATGAAAGCGCAGTATTACACTCTCAATACAGGCTTTAATGATGCCCACTTCTGAAAGTGATGCGGTCTCGCGTAAAACCATGGGGGCGAGTGTTTGCCTAGCCAATACTTTCTTATGCAGTGATAACGCATTTTGCACTTTTTTAGCACGGTCTAATATTGGCTGGTATTGCAACGCAACTAACAGTAGCACGCCATCAAAAAAGAGTGGGAATTCAGCCATACTGGTGAAAATAGCCAATATCACAGCGATGGGACTGATTAATACTAGCGGCGCTAATGTGCCTGATATTTGTTGTTGTAGTGCAGGTCGCTCTGCTGACGGATGAACTTTATCGGCCATTCTGTCCGCGACCAAGCGAACGAAGCTAAGCGGATGATACCGTTCAGGCCAGTTTAGTAAGTTTTCGATTAGCATTACCACCCCTAAAACCCATACTGGTTGGAGCATAGGGGAGTTTAATACTACGAGAAAATAGCTAGGCAATGTTAAAGGCGCTTAATGTGAGCGCGCATTGAGTTCGGATATCATTCCCATGACTAACAATGCAGAGTGTTTAGCGGCTTGCTCCAAGTAGGCTTGAAATGAGACCGTTGACGCTTTTCCTGCGATATCTGATAGAGAGCGAATAACTAAAAAGGGTACGTCAAGCAAATGGCAGGTTTGCCCAATAGCGACGCCTTCCATTTCAGCTGCTGCGATAGTGGGGAAGTTAGCCAATAATTTAGCCGCGGCTTCATCGCTGCCAATAAAAGCATCGCCGGTGCAAATTAGTCCGCCTTTCGTTTTAACTTGCCCTAGAGACAATGCGGCCTTTTCAGCTGCACTTATAAGTATAGGGTCGCAAACGAAGGTTTCTGGCATACCTGCGCATTGGCCGAGTGCGTAACCAAAATGGGTAAGATCTGCATCATGATGAACTACTTCGCTAGCGATAACGATATCACCAATACTCAGGGCTTGGTCGAACCCACCAGCAGAACCAGTATTAACCACGTAATCAGGAGAAAACTTATCCACTATGATAGTGGTGGCAATCGCTGCAGCAACTTTACCTATGCCGCATTTAACCAGTACCACATCTATACCATTAAGCTGTCCGCTATATAACGTTAGGTGGGCATGATTATGCTCGATAAGATCACTGATTGATTGCTTAAGAAGAGTAATCTCTTCATCCATGGCACCTAGAATGGCAATTTTCATAAATTTAATGGTCACTTAACTGAAAAATAATGGCGGAAGTTTATTACGTCTAGCGGGAATATGAAACATATCAGGATAACGAACTGACGAGTGAATAATTATTTTCTGGTTCAGTTTGAGTAAAAATAAAAAAGCGCCATCAAAAATATGATGGCGCAAAACAACCAAGCAAGTTGGGATTCGCTGCTAGTTTAAGCTTGCGCAGTCATTCGCATGGTTTAACAACCTATGGTTCAATTCCTTAAAACGCATATGTAGCTGAAAATTGCAGACGGCTCATATCACCGTCGACATCTGACTCGAGCGTTTTTTCTGCATAGGCATATTCCGCCCCAAAGGTCAGCTCTGGCGCAGGAGAGTAAAGAATATTTGCTCTTGCGCTATAGGTCTCTTTTATTACACCTAACCCTGTTAAATCGGTATCGTTATCGGCGCTGAACATGGCATAACTAAAAGTACTGCGCCATTTTTCATCCCATAAATGACGATAGGCTATCGTAAAGCCTCGAACGTCAATGGCATCAAGTTTATTGTTGGCATCTAACACTGCGCCGTTGGACGCGTTAAGCGCGATATAACGGCCCAAGCCACTGCCGATATTAGCCATAATACGTAGATCGTCTTCACCAAATTTTATTTTGCTGGTGATGCTTAAACCATAACCTGCCTCTGAAGTGTCAATATCATTTCCATCTTGCTTGTCTTCATAGGCCAATTGACGTACTAAGCCTGCTATAGATACATGGCCCCAAGATTGATTCATTGTGTAGCGCGCAGCCAGATCAGGTACTGAGTTATCATCTGCAACAATCCGTCCACTGCCGCCAAAGGGTGTAACCGTGGTTTCTGGATTCTCAAGGGACACCTCAAAAGCGCCTGAGGTATATTTCAGCATGGTTTGTCGGGCGAATATGGTGCCGTCAGTTACGCCGATAAAATCCAAAGATTCTGGCAAGGTTTTAACATCTTGAAAGGTCGACCAAGTTTGACCTATCAACCAATTATTATATTTCAAAAAAGCGTGCCTGATACGTGGCTCATAAGAATTACTGATGCGTTCGTTACCGTCAGGTGTGGTATGAAAATCGAATTCAAGTACACCGGTAATTTTATCGTCGTTACTGAGTAGGGTGTTAGTCGTAAAGCGGAAACGGGATTGCTTGATATGCGCGTCAAATTGGGCACTTTCTTTTTCGCCCCCGCTTGGCGTTAAGCTAGGAATGTAAAAATCTCGACCGATACTACCAGAGCTTAACGTACCGTCGCTGTATTGACTTACCATTGCGTCTGCTTTGATATAACCGCTGAATTTAAACGTTGTTTTATCGAGTGGGTTGGCAGTTGAAGTAAATGGCACCGTAGTGCATGCGATCGCAAGGCTTGTGAGTGATATGTGTTTTATGTTCATCTGTATCTCTGTCCGTATAGTAGCTATTTACACTATCTACTCTGGATCAGGTTCAAAAAAACAGCTATAAGCTCATGGTCTATGATACCAAGGTCTTAACATTCGTTACATTTTAGTAACCACCTTAATGGTATTGCTCTGGAGTGGTTAAATTACCTTTTTTGAGCGCTATATATAGTCTGTATTATTTACTGTTTGCGCTATCCGGATACCTTGAATTGGCTGACGAGTGCTTCGAGCTCGGTTGTTTTTTGCCTTAGACTTTCGGCAGTCTCTCCATTTTTCACAGCAATTCCACTTAAGTCCGTCGTTTGGCTTGAAATATCAATGATGCGGCGACTGATTTCTTTTCCAACGATGCTTTGTTCTTGGGCCGCGGTGGCGATCTGAACATTAAGATCACGCATAAGTGCGACTGATTTTGCAATCTCTGTCAGAGTTAGCGCCGTTGCACTAATACTTTTCTCCGTTTCGTCACTACGTTGAATACTTTGTGACATAACGTTTACAGCAGCACGAGAGCCACTTTGTAACTTGGAAATCATCTCTTGTATTTCCTCGGTACTGCCCTGGGTTTTACTTGCAAGATTGCGAACTTCATCGGCCACTACAGCGAAACCGCGACCATGCTCACCCGCCCGTGCAGCTTCAATTGCGGCGTTTAGCGCGAGCAGATTGGTTTGACCGGCGATACTCTCAATGACCAATAAAACGGCACTTATATTTTCAACGTCACCCCCAACTTTTGTGACGACGTCTCCTGTCTTAGTCAATTCTATGATTAAGTCTGACATCTCGCTGCTGCTTTGCTCTACGTTGCGCATCGCTTTATTTCCGTCGCTGTCGGCTAATTGGGCTGCCGATGCGGCGTTATCTGCGTTGATTGAAACTTGATGAGCCGTTTCTGACATCTCAGTGGTGGCCGTAGCAACTTGGTCTATTTCATTATGCTGTTTCGCGCTTAACGCCATAATAGATTTTGCTTGTAAGGCGAGGTCTTCACTGCTTTGTCTTACACTTACGCTAATTTTAAGAACGTTGCTGATAATGGTTTGTAGGGTGGCGAGGAGTTCGTTAAGGTTAGAGGCAAGCTCGCCTAACTCGTAGTTGTCTTTGATATGTAAGCGACGAGTAAGATCTCCTCCACCACTTGCTAAGACTTTTATCGATTGGGTGACTTCATTTAAGGGCGTCAGGATAGACCGAACAAGTAACAGTCCAATAATGACAAGTACAACCAGCAATACTCCCGAAACGACCGCCACTGATGTAATTAAGTCGCTGCGTGATGCATCAATATACTGTGAGAATATATTAACCTGTTTATCGATTGTATCTATATATAAGCCTGTCCCTATCATCATTTTCCATTTAGGGAAGTAAATGGAATAGGACAATTTTGCGGCAGCGTTTTTTTCCCCTAAACGAGGGAAATGATAGGTAACAAATTCATTCCCTTGCCCTAATTTATTTGAGCGACCGGCCGCAATGAGATCTCGAATAAGATAAATGCCATTCACATCTTTAAAGTCAACGTAGCTATTACCGATACCAGCTTCATTTGACCCATTAAACAAACGCACTGCTTTATCATCATAGCCAAATATGTATCCATCTTTACCAAATTGAAGGCGTTGTAATAATGTAATTGCATCGTTTCTATCGCCGTCTGTGTTGTATATTGTTTTTATACTGTTGTAGGCCAAATCTACGGTGTTCTTTAGTTCCTCTTTTTTGCTTTCGATCAGCATTTTTCCTGCTGATTCTTCGACCGTGCTTATCAGGCTCGTTACTTGAGATACGATAATAAATAATAGTATCGTCACCAAAGTAACCAACGGGACAATAGATATGATGAGTAGGCGATTTTTAATAGATAAATATTTAAACATTTCGCAGTACCTAGTGAATAAGCGCGCAGACTTTTTCAGCATACCTAAAAGTGACTGCTTGGCTACAAATCTATACGTAGAGTTTAGCACCCGAATTCACCATGGGCGCAATTGCTTTGAAAGATATACAATTAAATTTGTATTTTTTATTTAGACAAACAGAACATAATATTTGTTAAAGATTTTCGTGGTTTGTATTATTTTGTTTGTCGAATTGTAATCAGTGCGTAAGACCAAGGTCTCATTCCGGTTTACGTTCTTACGAGTAAAGTGCTCAATATTCTTATTTGTATTTTAGTTTTGGAGTCATTATGCCGCAAAAAATTTATCCTGTTCCTGCACATGCGAAAGAGCGCACTCATCTTACACCTGATGGCTATGAGCGTATGTATGCTCAATCAGTCGAGCACCCTGAAGCGTTTTGGGCAGAGCAAGCCAAAACGCTTGATTGGATCAAAACCCCAACCAAGATTAAAAATACTTCGTTTGATGCGCATCATGTGAGTATCAAGTGGTTTGAAGATGGCGAACTAAATGTGGCATATAACTGTATTGACCGTCATTTAGCGAAACGAGGACACGTTACCGCGTTCATTTGGGAAGGGGATGACCCGCATTCTCACGATATTATTACCTATCATCGTTTACACGATGAAGTAGGCAAAATTGCTAATGGTTTGCGAAAGCTTGGTGTTGGCAAAGGAGATCGTGTCGCGATATATATGCCGATGATCCCGCAAGCTGTTTATGCCATGTTAGCCTGCGCGCGAATTGGTGCGGTGCACACAGTTATTTTTGGTGGCTTTTCGCCAAATGCTATTGCCGATCGAGTTAATAATTGTCAGGCAAAAGTACTTATTACCGCTGATGAAGGCCTTAGAGCAGGAAAACACATTCCACTTAAAGTAAATGTTGATACCGCACTTGCTGAACACGATTGCCCGAGTATGGAGCAGGTGGTGGTATTTCAGCATACCGGTAACCACGTTGGTTGGGGCAAAGATGATATTTGGTGGCACGACCTTACTGATGATTGTTCACCTGATTGTCCACCTGAAGTAATGAATGCAGAAGACCCGCTGTTTATTCTGTATACGTCCGGTTCTACCGGACAGCCAAAAGGCGTAGTGCATACCACTGGTGGATATTTGCTGTGGGCATCACTGACACATAAATACGTTTTTGACTACCACCCTGGTGACGTGTATTGGTGTGCAGCTGATGTAGGATGGGTAACGGGTCACAGCTATATCGTCTATGGTCCGTTGGCTAATGGTGCCACAAGCGTCATGTTTGAAGGTGTACCGACTTATCCAGATGTACGCCGAATCGGTCAGATTGTTGATAAGCATAGAGTGAGCGTACTGTATACCGCACCAACAGCGATCCGTGCATTGATGGCTCATGGAGATTTCCCGACTGAAGGTATTAGTGGTGAGTCGTTACGTTTACTCGGTTCAGTGGGAGAACCCATCAACCCTGAAGCTTGGCATTGGTACTATACAACTGTGGGACAGTCCCGCTGCCCTGTAGTCGATACATGGTGGCAAACAGAAACGGGTGCGGCGATGATTACGCCGCTGCCAAGTGTGACACCTATGAAACCTGGCGCAGCGAGTCATCCGTTTTTTGGTGTGCAACCCGCTTTAGTTGACGGGCAGGGAAACGAACTTTCTGGGGTTGCCGAAGGCAATTTGATCATAAAAGACAGTTGGCCAGGTCAAGCGCGAACCGTTTACGGTGATCATGAGCGTTTCGTGCAAACCTATTTTACAACTTATCCAGGCACTTACTGCACGGGTGATGGTGCTCGACGGGACGAAGATGATTACTACTGGATAACGGGCCGTGTTGATGACGTTCTCAATGTTTCAGGACACCGCTTAGGAACGGCTGAAATTGAAAGTGCTTTGGTTTCACATCATGCTGTAGCTGAGGCCGCCGTCGTTGGGTACCCACATGACTTAAAAGGTCAGGGTATATATGTATATGTTATGGCTAACGAAGGTGTTGTGGTAACCGAAGAACTCACCAAAGAGCTATCCAATTGGGTACGCAAAGAGCTTAGCCCAATCGCGACACCTGATTTAATTCAATGGTCGTCAGGGCTGCCTAAAACGCGCTCTGGGAAAATTATGCGTCGTATTTTGCGTAAAATTGCGGCTAATGAGTATGAGCAACTTGGAGACACATCAACGTTAGCTGATCCAAGTGTAGTTGACACCTTGATCGAACAGCGTTTAAATCGGTAGGGTCGAAATTACTAACAGTTGAATATGATAACGCTACTTGTTGCAGATGATCACCCTTTGTACCGTGATGCTTTACGCGGTGCCTTAACGATGTCTTTTAGTGAGTTAACGCTTCTAGAGGCTGCTGATTTGATGCAAACGGTAGCGTTGTTAGAGCAACATAACGATATTGATTTACTGTTACTTGATCTACATATGCCAGGTAGCGGTGATCTGTTTGGCTTGATCCATATTCGAAAATTGTTTCCCGATTTGCCAGTGGCCGTGGTCTCAGGATTAGAGGACGCAACCATTATTACCAAGGTTATTAACCTTGGTGCGCTTGGTTTTGTGCCCAAGACGACGGGTGCTGCACAAATTGCCCATGCAGTAACGAGCATGCTTGAAGGTGATATTTGGTTACCAGAAAGCTATGCTGGTGATGGTGTGGAACTAGACAATGAGTTTGCTGAATTAGCAGACAAAATCGCTAGCTTAACGCCAGCCCAATACAAGGTGCTATGTTATATGCGGGACGGATTGCTCAATAAGCAAATTGCTTATAATCTGGATATTGCTACCGCTACCGTAAAAGCTCATGTCACCGCCATTTTCAAAAAGTTACATATTAACAATCGCACCCAAGCTGTGCTTATTGCCTCGCAACTTCAGCTTGAGCCGCCTGCAGCAACGCCCTCAATTTAGCCGGTTTTACCGGTTTAGATAAATATCCGCAGTCTTGCTCATGGCAACGTTCTATTAGACTTGCCTCGATATTAGCCGTTACCAAAATTGCTGGCACCCGACCTTGCTTGTGTTCACTGAGCTCCCCGCGCAATAAGCTAATAAGCGCTAATCCATCTATATCACTGCTAAGTTGAAAATCCATCAAGATGATATCAGGTGTGAAGTGTTTGATTGCAGCCAATGCCGCTTTAGGCGTTTGTTCACAAACGGCGGTGACTTTCCACTTATCGAGTAACGTTTTTAAGGCGTCTAGATTTTGCATTTGGTCATCTACGCAAAGGACCTTTAATTCATGAAATCCTACTTTGTTTGCTCGTACAATTGTTTTTGCTTTAACTGGCTCACAATGTGGCAATTGGATGCTGAAGCAACTTCCGCGATTAACGCGAGAGCGAACCTGCAAATTTGCATCTAAAATACTTGAAAGACGCTGCACGACACCTAGCCCTAAGCCCACACCTTGCTGTTGGTTGCCACTAATACGATAGAAATCACCAAAAATTTTACTTAGTTGCTCAGGCTCTATACCTGAGCCGGTATCAAATACTTCGAATAGAACCTTTTTATCCCGTATTCTCACGGACAAAAGTACCCCACCGTTATCGGTATACTTAACTGCATTTGATAAAAAATTTTGTATAATTCGATACAAGTATGTGCGGTCTGTTTTAACCCAGAGTTCTGTTATTCGAGCGCGAAGTTGCAAACCTTTTTGTTCTGCGATCAGTTCAAACTCCGCTAACAAAGGTTCGAGTACCTCGCGTATATTTATTGCATTGAATTCTGGTTGAAGCTCACCTTGATCGAGTCGGGCGATATCCAGTAACGTGGCGATGAGTGCTTCACTAGCTTGAATACTGTTTGATAACTTACCTACAGTTTGGCGTGCATCGCTCGTTAACTCTGCTTCTTGTAGCGCGCCAAGATATAGTTTAGCCGCATTCAAGGGTTGTAATATATCGTGACTGGCGAGGGCTAAAAAACGTGTTTTACTGGCATTGGCTTGTTCGGCGACCTTCCTTGCGCTGACCAATTGTGTTTCTGCTTGGGCGCGTCTTTGTATTTCAGACCTCAATTCCTCATTGATGGTGTGCACTTCTTGACTACGCTTTTGAATTCGATTTTCTAAATCGATGTTGGCTTCTTTAAGGGCATGTTGCGTTTCTATGTGCTCAGTTACGTCATTGAAACTGGTCACAAAGCCACCGCCAGGCAATGGTGTGCCAATCATCTCTAGTGTCCGTCCGTCGCTGCGTTGACGCAAGAATCGATGGCTGGTGCCTTTACGCATATGTTCAAGCCGTTTTTGCACCAAATACTCAACATCTCCTGAGCCGCACTCGCCGCGCTGTGCGTTATATCTAACTAAATCTTCGATAGGGCGTCCGACCCGGATCATATTTGCTGGGTAGCTAAAAAGCGCTAAGTAGCTTTTATTCCAAGCGACTAAATTGAGATCGCGGTCTATCACGCTTATGCCTTGCTCAAGACTTTCAAGAGAAGCAACTAAGGCGCTCATATTGAATTGAATCGCTTGGGTCGTATCATCAAAAAAATTGACGACTTCTTCGAAATTGAGCTTTTTACCACTGATAGCACTGTCGACTAATGCTTTAGCAGATGATGCACCAATAACACCTCCTAATGCCCGCTCACTAAAGTGCACAAATTCTTCACTGGCTGATTCAGCTGGGTTAAGGATGTGACCGTTACGTGTTTGATAATCGCTAAGTAGTTGTCGACAGCGTTTTTCACCTAAAAATGTACTCAGTAACGTTTGCAAGTCCTCGACGGTGGTGCGAGTAGATGGGGTATTATGATGCTTGGCTTTGTCATCTGTTTTGGTCACAAATGCTTCCGCTTGGATACGATCAATCAAGCGTACATCGGCTACATACGAGAACAATACATAGGTTAGCGCATTCGCAATTAAACTATAAATGGCAACCGCATTTATAGTGTCGTTTAGCATAAAACTTTGACTAGAGTCGTTAATTAAGGGCAGCATCAGCCATAGTACCCATGAACCTATACCAACCATTAACCCAGCATATACGCCTTGTGCATGTCCACGTTTCCAGTATAAGCCGCCCACAATAGCCGGTAACAACTGAATAACGAGCGAAAACGCGATTAAACCAATAGAGGCAAGGGATCGACTGTCGGTCATTTGTTGATAATATAAATAAGCCAAGAATAAAATGGCCGCGATGACCGAACGGCGGATCAATAAAATACGTTTAGTAAAGCTTGGTGGCATGGCTGAACTTCGATGCTCAGCCAACATTTTGGGTAAAATTACGTCGTTGGTTAACATGGTGCTCAAGGTCAGGGTGGCGACAATGATCATCGCTGTAGCTGCAGATAATCCCCCTACAAACACCAACATTTGCAGCAACATGCTGCCGCTATTCATGGCAAGACCTAAAACATAAGTGTCCGGCTCTTGCGCTGAATGGCGAAACATTTCATCGCCTGCGGCAGATATAATCGGAATGAGTACCGCAATACACAGCAGGTAGAGAGGAAATAGCCAACGTGCTGTTTTTAGGTGGCTTAACTTGAGATTATCAACAATGGCAACGTGAAATTGCCTAGGCAGGCATACTACCGCACCTGCCGCCATTAAGGTCTGCGCTACAAAAGAAAAAGACCATATATTATCCAGTGCTTCGAGTGTGGTGAATGTGGCAAGTAAAGGAGTAGTAGATTGCGATGAATAAGCTAAATATCCGAAACTAGCTACCGCAATTAAGGCACACAGTTTTATCACTGATTCAAAGGATATCGCCACCATGAGACCGCGGCGGTATTCAGTGACGTCGGTATGTTTGGTGCCAAAATAAATGGCAAATAAAGCGATAAAGGACGTCGCCCCCAATACAACCCATTCCGCATGGGTTTGCCCTGAGACCATTAAAAATGCCGAACCAACCGCTTTAAGTTGCAACGCAATGTAGGGAATAGTAGCCAATAGCGCGATCAAGGTTACTAATAAAGCAATGGTTTGTCGTTTTCCGTAACGAGAAGAAATGAAATCGGCAATAGTGGTAATATGTTGACGTTTACTGACAGCTATAAGTTTACGTAAAAAACGATAACCAAATAGATAGAGCAACATCGGGCCAAGGAATATCGGCAAATAATCCCAAGTAGCTCGCGATGCCTCACCTACAGAGCCAAAAAACGTCCAGGCTGTGCAATATATCGCTAACGCCAATGAGTATATGGCGGGATGTGAACTGATACGTTTAGCCAGAGAAGAGTTTCCATCCCCCCATTTAGCAATCCAAAATAGCCCCATTAAATAGACAATGGCTAATACCATCCAACCTAACGCCATAACCCTTCCTAATTAAATTGCAGTCTAAATTATATCCCATATCGTCACGTAGAACGCTTATTTATAAGGACTTTAGCATAATCGCCTGAACTAATTCATCCCGTAAGACCATGGTCTCATTCCGTCTTTTGAAACATAAGACTAAAGTAATTTACATCTTATTAACGTTGGATGAAAAACAAGATGGCATTTAAAAATGAAGAAGATAAAAAAGCATATTGGCGGGAAAACCTCGCTCTTATGGCAAAACTACTAGTCGTTTGGTTTGTCGTGTCCTTTGGTTGCGGTATTTTGCTGGTGGACTTACTCGATCAAATACAGCTCTTTGGCTTTAAGTTGGGCTTCTGGTTTGCTCAGCAGGGTGCAATTTACGTTTTTGTCGCGTTGATATTTATCTACATGTACAAAATGAATCAACTCGATAAGCGCTACGGCGTCGACGAAGAATAGGAGCAGGTCAATGGATGTTCAAATATTAACTTTTATTATCGTAGGCGCTTCATTTGCCTTGTATATAGCGATTGCTATATGGGCTAGAGCAGGTTCAACACAGGAGTTTTATGTCGCAGGTGGCGGCGTTCACCCTATAGCAAATGGTATGGCAACCGCTGCGGATTGGATGTCGGCTGCATCATTTATTTCAATGGCAGGGCTTATTTCATTTATGGGATATGACGGCGCCGTTTACTTACTTGGCTGGACCGGCGGATACGTTTTACTCGCATTATGCCTTGCACCATATTTACGTAAGTTTGGTAAATTTACCGTACCGGATTTTATCGGCGATCGATATTATTCACAAACTGCCCGGACCGTAGCGGTTATCTGCGCAATATTCGTGTGCTTTACCTATGTTGCAGGTCAAATGCGCGGTGTAGGTGTCGTCTTTAGTCGCTTCTTGGAAGTCGATATTGTAACCGGTGTCGTTATTGGTATGGCTATCGTGTTTTTCTATACCGTTCTTGGTGGCATGAAGGGCATAACCTATACCCAAGTTGCACAATACTGTGTACTGATTTTTGCTTACTTAGTACCAGCCGTGTTTATCTCAATTTTAGCAACTGGCCATGTATTACCTCAAACAGGCTTTGGGGCAACGTTAGCGGATGGTTCGGGGGTTTATCTGCTAGATAAGTTAGATGGGTTATCGACCCAGCTCGGATTTAACGAATATACGTCCGGCACGAAGGGCACGTTCGATGTGTTCTGTATTACCGCTGCACTAATGGTTGGCACTGCGGGTTTACCTCATGTAATCGTGCGCTTCTTTACTGTACCCAAAGTACGTGATGCACGTAAGAGTGCCGGTTGGGCGTTGTTATTCATCGCTATTTTGTATACCACTGCACCTTCTATTGCAGCGTTTGCTCGTGTCAACATGATAGAAACTATTAACGGTCCTTCTGTTAGTGACCAAGCGGGTACTGGTACACCACATAGTGAAGCGCCAAGCTGGATAACGAGCTGGGAGAAAACAGGCCTTATTTCTTGGGACGATAAAAACCAAGATGGCAATATGTTCTACTCAGGTGACGAACGTAATGAAATGCACGTGGATCGCGACATTATCGTCATGGCCAATCCAGAAATAGCGAATTTGCCAGCTTGGGTGATTGCGTTAGTTGCCGCAGGTGGTATAGCAGCGGCACTTTCAACATCAGCAGGTTTATTGCTGGTTATCTCAACTTCTGTCTCGCACGATTTATTAAAGCGTAACTTGATGCCCAATATCTCAGATAAGAAGGAGTTGTTTTACGCACGATTGGCGGCAGGCGTTGCCATTGTTATAGCGGGATATTTTGGCGTTAATCCGCCCGGGTTTGTGGCACAGGTGGTCGCCTTCGCGTTCGGCCTGGCAGCATCGTCTTTCTTCCCTGCTATAATTTTGGGAATATTCATGAAGCGTATGAATGACAAAGGCGCAATATCTGGCATGCTTGCGGGAATAGGGTTTACAGCGGCTTACATCATTTACTTTAAGTTCGTTAACCCTGCAGCCAACGTGTCAGAAAACTGGTGGTTCGGTGTCTCGCCTGAAGGTATAGGCGCAATCGGTATGTTGGTGAATTTCGCGGTTGCATTATTAGTCTTCAAAATGACCAAAGAAGCACCACAAGAAATTCAGCAATTAGTCGAGGATATTCGTTATCCAAAAGGGGCTGGGGAGGCCACAGCACATTAATCGATGATTTGAGTGTAATAAGAGTGAAGTAGAAATACTCACTTACTACAAAAGCGCCCTTCAGATTGGGCGCTTTTTATTTTCTGCGAATTGCCAGATTATCGGACACAAGTAAGCGCTGGTAATTTAGACGTTTTTAGCTATTATTGTCTGCGTATCAAACATTTAACAATTTATTAAATGATAGGGATATTGATGGCGGTATTTACTGATGTGCAATTTAATTCAGTTGTCACTGTACAAGCGTTAGCTAACAGCGTTAGGGCTGTGATGTCTAATCATCCAAAAGGACTTATGATCCTGTGTACCGATCAAGCCGCGACTTGGGGGGATGAATTTGATGATTGGCTAAAAGACGTTGACGTACCGATATTTGGAGCGATAGTACCGGGGCTTATTTTAGACTCGAAATTTGAACCAACTGGTATATTGGTCGCTGGTATGGTCAATTGCATCAATGTTTCAGTGATAGAAAATATTTCAACTGAATCTCCACAAATCTCGAATATAGACTTTAAATCTTCGACTGCGAAATCTGTAATTGTCATGGTGGATGCTCTATCACGCCAGGTTGACGCCTACTTACAGCAAATATTGCGCTTGTTACCTGAAGATTGTTGTGTTTTTGGTGGCGGTGCTGGCACGTTAAAGTTTATTTCTCAGCCGTGTCTGTTCAGCTCTGCTGGTATGCATCAAGATGCGATGCTATTAGTCGAAATGTCGACTGAGTGGGATTTGGCGGTAGCTCATGGCTGGGAAATTTTAGCGGGGCCTTATTTGGCTAATAATGCTGATGATAACTGTATCTTGGAGCTTAACTTTGAACCCGCAGTCACACTTTATCAGCGAGTCGTAGAAGAGCACACAACGCTGCGTTTTGATGAACATGATTTTTTTGATATTGCCAAAACATTTCCTTTTGGGTTAGCTAGGTTAGATGACAGCGTTCTTATTCGCGATCCCATTAAAGTTGAGGGGCAAGGGCTTATTTGTGCCGGTGATATACCGGATAATACCATGCTCTACATTATGCAAGGAGATGCTGAGAAGCTAATATCCGCGGCATCGGGAGCAGTAAAAAATACCATTTCGAACGTAGCCACTTCGGGTAGTGTGAGTGACGGTATATTGTTCGACTGCGTTAGTCGGCAATTGTTTTTGCAAGATGAATTTTCCATCGAACTGAATCAAATTCATGCTGAGCTAACCGAACCTTATCGAGTGGTAGGCGCATTGGTATTGGGTGAGATAGCGTTAGATGAAAATGGTATTTTAAGTTTACACAATAAAACGGCCGTTACCGCTCTGGCTCGAGCGCAGAGTGAATAGGCATTATGATAAATGACACCCACATATGCGTTTGTCTTCATTTACTTGTCGGTTTTTGTAGATGAATGAAATGAGCCGCACCTTACAGATTATTTCTATTCAGCATGAGCTGGCTATGAGTATCGGCTTGGACTTGGATTTAGATAAAATGCTGCAGCTTTTTCTCGATAGAGCGAAAAAGCGTTTGAGTTTACGCAGCGCGTTAGTTTTCAAACAAGCCCCCAGAGAAGACAAGGACAGTAATCTACTTTGTTACCCTTATGCCCCTAGGCCCGACGAAGGGAGTGATTGGCTGGTAGAACAAATTTTCCAATTTAGTAAATTAGATACAGCTAATCAATGCCTGCAAAAAGATGACTGCTACTTCTATCTATTTAAGGTGCCTAAATTCGGCGCGATCAGTTTCGAGCGTAAATTACATCCAATAGACGACATTGTGCTGCATGCGCTGTTGCCTCTGTTTGGGCGATTAGCCGTGAGTTGTCAAGCTTGTTTGGAACATCAAAATCTTGTTGATGAAATTAAAAACCGTAAGGCCATCGAAGAGCAACTCAGACGACAAACTTATCAAGATGTCCTGACGGGATTGCCTAACCGTAAAATGTTAAACATTAATTTGCAAAGTTTACTAAGCAATGTTCAACAACAGGGCCAATATGGCGCAGTGTTTTTTATTGATTTGGATCGCTTTAAGTTAATAAACGATACCTTAGGTCATTCTGTTGGCGATGAACTACTGATCAATATAACCAGCAAATTGAGAAATTGTATTCGCCGGGACGATACATTGGCTCGAGTCGGTGGCGATGAATTTATCTTACTGCTGAATAATATAGGCACTGACGAACTAAGTGCGGTGGCAAAAGCAACCAAAGTCGCAGAAAAAATGCTGGGTATTACCCGTGAAAGCGTTGAGCTATCTAATTGTTCTGTTTATACCAGCTTTAGTATCGGTATTGCCTTATTTCCTTCCCCTGAACTGAGTGTTAATAAGACGATCAGTGAACAGGCGAAGTGTCTTATTAAAAATGCCGATGTAGCTATGTATAAAATTAAGCATACGAGTCGTAACGGTTACATGTTTTTTCGCCACGAATTGCAAGTCATGTCGGCATTTCGTTCCGAGGTAGAGCAACGTTTGCACGTGGCTTTACGGGAACAATCATTCGAATTATATTTTCAACCAATGGTTAATCTCAACGGAAAAATAATAGCCGCTGAAGCGCTACTGCGGTGGCATGATGAGAAACTAGGTTGGGTAGGCCCTCAGGACTTTATTCCGGTGGCTGAAGAGTCAGGACTTATTGTTGACATTGGCATGTGGGTCTTGAGGCATACATGCGAGCTAATCGCGCAGAATTTAAATTGGTTTGAGCAAGGTAAGTTACGATATATCAGCGTCAATATTAGCCCGCGCCAGTTTAGCCAACCTCATTTTGTCGCCGAGTTGTTAACATTAATTGGCGAATTCAATATTCCGCATACATACTTACGACTTGAGATAACGGAAGGCGTCGCTATGGAGAATATCACCAGTGCTATCAATATAATGAAAGCACTATCCAGCCAAGATTTGCACTTTATGTTAGATGATTTTGGCAGTGGTTATTCTTCCTTATCTTATCTTCACCAATTACCGCTTAAATCCGTTAAAATAGACCGAAGCTTTGTCTCTCAAATTCATAATAAGACTGATAACCAAGTTATAGTTGAAGCCATCATTTATATTTCAAAGCACTTTTCTTTGGAGTGCGTCATCGAAGGTTTAGAAACTGCGGAAGAGAGAGCGTATTTTAACGACAAGAGTATCGTCGCTATCCAAGGATTTTATTTCTTCAAACCTCAATCTGAGCAAGCATTTACTAAGCTGTTAAACGGAGTGGGTTAATTACCGGAAAAAGCTGATTTATGCCGAATTTTTAGCCCGTTTGAGGTATGCTTTTTATTATGCGCTGAGCAAGGCTGATTGTTAGAGAATTCATATGAACCATATCCCACAACACACGCTAGAATTTCTGCGCGAATCAGCGCCATTTAATTTACTTAACGAAGAACAAAGAAATGTTCTGGCTCAATCCATTACGGTTGCTTACTTCAGTCAAGATGATGTGGCAAGTCTTTTGAAGCAACAACAAGGCAGCCTGTTTCTTATCTATAACGGCCAGTATTCGGTGCAAGACTCAGCGGACGCTGAGCGTCATGTCAGTGATGGGGATTATTTTGGCTGCGATAATTTATGGCAAAAACAGCCCAATGCAATCAGCATAAAAGTAGACAGCCCTGGATTGGTATATTGCATTCCTAAAAAAAGTTTTAGCCAATGCGCAGTAAAACATCCCAGTATTGAGACTTTTTTCCGCAACTATACATCGGAGCAAATTTACAGTGAGCACGTCGATGATTCAAAATCTATGTGGCTGTATAAGCCGATCAAAGAAGTTATTTCAGGTGACGTAATAGGCGAAGATATTCATAGTAGTATTTTGCAAGGGGTGCAAAAGATGTCCCGCAGTAGCGTTTCATCCCTTGTTATCACCGATAATCAAACGTTGGTTGGTATTTTAACTGACCGAGACATACGTAACCGCGTGGTCGCTCAGCAAACGGATGTCAACCTTGCTGTTAGTGAAATTATGACCCGAGATCCGGTTAAGATAAATGAACAACGCACCTTGTTCGATGCCTTGTGCGTAATGACCGAGCATAATGTTCATCATCTGCCGGTAGTGGACAAAAATACTGGCGCTCCTATTGGCATGCTGACGGCCAGCGATATGATCCGCCATCAGCGCGGGAATGTGTTGTTTGTTATTAACGAACTTACCAAAGCATCATCGCTTTATGAGCTGTCGCGGCTATCGTGGCAGTTACCCCACTATTTTTCGAAACATGCTAAACGCCTAGGTGACTTCGATATCGCGGGCAAGGTGTTGTCTCAGGCAACGGATATTATGACTCGTAGATTGATTAGTTTTTTTCAACAACAGCGTGGTGAAGCCCCTTTGGAATATTGCTGGCTGGTTTATGGTTCCCAAGCAAGAGAAGATCAAACTATGGGCTCTGATCAAGACAATGGATTATTACTCTCCCATGAGCCAACGCCCGAGCAAGGGAAGTATTTTGCAGATATGGCGGAGTATGTTTGTAGAGGATTAGACAAATGCGGCATTCAGCTATGTACCGGCAATATCATGGCCAGTAATCCTGAATTGCGCTTATCGGTAGACCAAGCGATTAAGCAAGCTCAAGTTTGGGTGAGAGAGCCTAGTCCTCAAGCCATTTTGAATTGTAATATATTTCTTGATGTACGAGGAGTAGCTGGCGATCGTTCCTTGCTGAGCCGGTTACATGAAGGGCGCAAAGATCTACTCAAGCAATCAAGGTTTATTGCTGCCCTAACTCGACACGCAAGTGAAGGACACGTTCCACTGTCCATGTTCCAAAAATTTGTATACAAAAAAGGGTTGGCGAAGAAAGATTGTATTGATTTAAAGCACAGTGGTGTAGCGATAATTAATAACTTGGTGCGTATTTATTCTTTGGCTAACGGTTTAACGATGCCGTCTATTCCACATCGATTAGATGGGTTGTTATCTCATTCAGGTTTATCTACTAAGGACGTTAAGAACCTACGAGACATCTGGTTATTACTCAATCGGCTTCGCTGGCGTCATCAAATCGAGAACAAAGTTACCGACAATTATGTTTCGATCAGTGATTTATCGTCTATCGAAAAGTACCAACTAAAAGAAGCTATGCGGGTCATCCGTCGTACTCAACAAGCCGCTGTGTTCAAGTTTGCCGGTGGGTTAGGTTAAGTCTAGGGGGAAATTTGATGTGGAAAAAAGTGAAACAGTGGCTAGCACCCAGACCGCAAGTGCCTGACGAATGGCTAAACATGCCATTGGCAGAGATACCTTTTTTATGTATTGATTTAGAGCTTACATCACTTAATTTAAAAGATACCAAAATATTGTCAATTGGATGGGTGGAAGGCAAGGGTAAGCAAATATTCCTACAAAGTTGTTTTTACCAAGTGGTATCGACAACGGGGTCGCTAAATCAAAGTCCCGTTATACATGGATTGACCGCGCAGGATATTGCTCAAGGGGAGCCGCTACGGATTTCTCTTGAAAAACTTAAACATTATGCGAGTAGCCATATTTGGGTTTTTCACTGTACAGCCTTAGATATGACAGTTCTAAATGGTGTTTTTAAAAAGCTAAATATTGCTTTACCCACAGTGGTTACTGTAGATACCCTGCGATTTGGCTTATATCAATTAACGAAAAATTTACGGCCGCCTCCCCCCAATGCTGTCGTGCTGCCAGTCTGTCGAGCGCGCTATAATTTACCTGCAGTCGCTGGGCATAATGCATTAGACGATGCAATGGCGACTATGGAGTTACTGTACGCCCAGATCCAGAAGTTTTCCCCCAAAACCAGTGATACACTTAAGAGCTTGCTTATAACCAGTGCAGTTGAAGTATTTCCAGCACAACCGATTCAAGAGCGAAAATAGAACCTGTAAATCTTATGTAACAAAATAGTTTATCTAATGTTATTAAAATGTTGCAAAATATACCTCCACGCTATAGTAAAAACTCCTTTCTTTAACTAAATTTAAGGAGAAGCAAAGAGGAGAGGTATTGTGAAATATTTTACCAAGCAGGATACATTTTGGGTGATTCTATTTGTTACCCTAGGTTTAACAGCTTGCCAAAGTGCTCCGCCCATAAAACAAGTATCAGGGCCCATTTTGCAAGATGATGCATTTCCCAGAGCAAGTGATATTAGGATTGAATCTGAAAAAGATATATTTCGGTTGGACAAAGAAGCCAGGGCCTACGTGCAAAAAACAGTCGGCCGTATTAAAGATCCAATAGAGCGAACGGAAACGTTAGCCAGAAATATATTTGAGCGCTTAGATTTTGATTTGCTTTATCGCGGTGATGCGAATACCACGGCCAATGAAACCTTTCATAACAAAACCGCGAACTGTTTATCTTTATCTATTATGACTTATGCAATGGCTACAGAGGCAGGATTAGGTGCGCGCTTTCAAGACGTTAAAGTGCCAGAGTATTGGACACGACGTGAGGGGGTAAGCTTACTAAACGGGCATATCAATTTACAAATAGTCCCAAGAGAACGCAGCAGTAATTCATTCTATGTGTATAACAAAGGTTATCAAATCGACTTTAACCCGCAAACCGCAAAAGAACATTTTATAAAAACAGAGTTGAGTAAAAATCAAGTTATCGCGATGTTCTATAACAATAAGGGAGCTGACGCGTTGCTTAATAATGATCGCGACCGCGCATATGCTTATTTTGCAGCCGCCCTAAAAGTTGAGCCAAATTTTGACTCTGCTTTGGTCAATTTAGGTTTTTTGTATCGCGTATCTAAGTTGTATGAATTATCGGAAAACGTTTACTTACATGCTTTGTCTTCATCTCCTGATAATTTAACCGCATGGGAAAATTTAGCGTACTTGTATGCACATTCGGGCAAGCCGGAACAATCGGCAGCGATTCTTGCCCGAGTGGAAAGTAAACGTTTACGTAACCCATACTATCACTTGGACTTGGGAAGAAGGGATTTTGACCTCGGCAAACTGCAACAGGCTTTAACTCATTTTAATCGAGCGTTGGCTATCGACGGTAGTCGTCATGAAATATTTTATGCATTAGCGAAAACGTACTATGCGCTTGGTGAGGTAGTTGAAACTGAGAGATATTTGAAAAAAGCCAAACGTAAGACGAAAAACTTACAAGAAAAAGAGCTGTATCAAGGTGAGTTAGACTTATTGACGCGTTCTTAAATATACATATATAACTTTGTAAAGACCGACCTCAGCGATTTTTATATTGCTGAGGTTGGTTTTTTTTGTTTGATAATCAACAGTTTACGCTACGCCAAGTTCTCGTAAACGTTCAGCTAAGTAGGTCTTCGCGGTATGGCGTTTTGATAATACTACCTCAGGACGAGGATGCAAAAACAACGGTAACGATATCCGAGATTTAGATTGATCAGCACCTTTAGGGTTAATGACCCGATGAGACGTAGACGGAAAATATCCACCGGATGCTTCTTGCAACATATCCCCGATGTTAACAATCAAATTACCAAAGTCGCAAGGTACATCAATCCATTCATCACCGGTACCTTTAACCTGCAGGCCAGGTTCATTCGCTGAAGGCAGAATGGTCAATAAATTAATATCTTCATGGGCTGCGGCGCGAATAGCGTCAGGTTCTTCATTGCCCGTAATCGGTGGGTAATGTAGCACACGTAAAAGTGTCTGATCACTGTTCGTGGCCATGCCGGAAAGCGGTTCACTGTAGTGGGCAGCAACGTCAGCAGGCGAATACTTTTCAACCCAGCCAAGTAATTCAGATGCTAAATCATTAGCTGCCTGATAGTAGTCTTGTAATTCTTGTTTTAAATTTGGCGGGCACTTACCCCAAGGATAATAATGAAAGTACTCTTTAATATCTTTCTTTTTAAAACCCTTGGCTGTTTCAGATACTTTAGTTGAGAAGAAACCGTCGTGGCTTTTATTATCGAACGCATAATGAAGCTTCTCATCGCTATTGAAGAAAGCCTGCCAGTTTTGATAAATACTGGTAACAGAAGACTGTTCAATAGGATGGTTTTTAAGGACACCAAAACCTGTTTGGCGCAGCGATTCAACGAACTGTTTGTCCGCGTCAGGCGCTAGATAGTCAACTGCGAGCAATTGCATAATATTCTTTCCTGTCTGTCATGTAGTGTGAATGGATTGCCTACCTTGGCATTCATTCCTTTAATATTTACTTCAAAGCCGGCGGCGTTACTTTAAAGGCTTAGATATAAGCCTGCTAACGCTGCGCTCATTAGATTTGCTAACGTGGCCGCTAATACTGCTTTTAAGCCAAGTTGGGCAATTTCTTTGCGTCTGGTTGGAGCCAATGCGCCAATACCACCCATAAGTATCGCAATCGATGAAAAATTAGCAAAACCACAAAGTGAAAATATGACGATAGCTTGCGTACCTGGTGATAAATCTGCTTGGTATTTTAGAAAATCTACGTAGGCAACAAACTCATTGACGACCATTTTCTGCCCGATAAAGCTCCCTGCAAGATTCGCTTCAT
>TARA_R110002153_G_scaffold67306_3_pt1 | contig 54952 bp, 66 predicted proteins | sample TARA_R110002153 | Tara Oceans TARA_R110002153 (sample SAMEA4398193) | marine metagenome | biome: Polar Biome; feature: [SRF] surface water layer (ENVO:00010504); material: water (ENVO:00002006), including particulate matter (ENVO:01000060) such as... | depth 5 m | reverse complement strand
TTTCCAGCTTGACCATAACTTACTTTCTTCCCAGAAGCAGTTACTTTTACTTTTGCCTTTCCTTTCCTGGGAGTTGCCATTAGTACTTAGGTTTTGCTGGCTTAGTAGGTTTGTTTTTTGGTTTTGTCTTACACTTCGTTTTCGTCTTGCTCATTATTTCTTTTTTATGGTCTTAATTTTTCCATTGGTAGTTCTTGCATAAGTATGTGTTTTAGTTTCTCTAATAAAAGTTCCACTATACTTTTTACCACCATACATCCAACTTACTTTTTTTGCCATTTTATAAATTCTTATATTCTTCTGTAGCATCAAATGATGGACAGGCTTTAGCTGAAAAATCCCGATGGCCATGTATTACAGCTTCAGGATGTAGTTTTTTTAATACTATAAGTAATTCTTCTAAAGAACATTTTTGTGCCTCTGTTCGAGTATCCTTTGCAGGCCACTTTCCTTTTGAATCTCTTTGTGCTTCTACTCCACCAATATAACAAATTCCGATGCTGGATTTATTAAACCCTTTAACATGAGCTCCTTGTTTTTCTACAGGCCTTCCGTATTCTATTAATCCGTTTAATCCAATTACATAATGATAGCCAATTCCTGCCCAGCCTCTTTTCTTGTGCCACTTATTAATAGTAGCTGCTGATATTTCTTGACCTTCTCTTGTAGCTGAACAATGAACTATAAGTTTATTTATCTTTCTCATTCTTTTTATAACCTCTTAGGTGGACGCTAAACTTCCAAACCGTAAATGCGATAGCTAAGGTTAATGATATAAACTGTAATATGTCGTTTGCCTGTGTGAGAGTTAGCCCTAACGCACTTGCGTTAGCGACTGCAACTTCTACTGTATCTTTCAATTCCTTAGTCATTTTTTATTGTATAAGATGAAGTCTGAATCCATTCCGTTCTTCCATCCCATGTATTATTTTGTGTCCACTTCATGTTATAAAGGTATTTATTTGAGTAGCTAACTACCATAATGCAACTATATTAGTTGCTGTTGTACCTTTATCTTCTACAGCAATAACTTGTGTAGGCATAAATGTTCCAACTGGAACTGCACTAAATAACAATGGAATTTGTCCAGCGATGATATTCCCTAACTTTTGGAAATTGGTTGCTTGAGCCATTATAGCTGAAACATTTCCTGCTCCTCCCACATAAAGAATACATGGTTGGTTTGCTTCTGAATTATATATATTAAATAGTGCTCCAGCTGAACCTCCTGCACCACCTTTTGTTGTCATTACTGTGTCACTCTGAACTGATAAAACATAGTATGCTATTTGATCACTATAATTATATATAATAGCACCTTGTTGAATTCCCATTGCTAATAGACCACCTGCTGGAACTGTTACTTCATTTGCAACAGTAAAATCTCCAGTCTCTTTTGATAAGACTAAGGTATCTGGATTAGGAATTCTAACGGTGTCAGAGGGAATAACTGCTAATCCTTGACTTACTTGTAATTTTAGATATGACATTTTTTTATATATTTATTTTTGATAAGGGAAAGCTCTATTTAAACTATCCTTTCTTTTGTTACAACCACACCCTGACGAACCAGTTGCTTTCACCACAGTGTCAACTACTTTTTTAATTCCAGTTGCAGTAGTAATTTTTTCTATAGTATCGCCTAATCCCCTTGATGGTGTTCTTTTCATTTTTTACAAGTACAAAGTTTATTAGGACAGCTGTCTACACTAAATAATAATTTAGCTACACACCAGTTCCAAGCACATTGAAATTTACACCAAACTGCCTGCATCCACATACCTACCTTAATTAATAGCTTACCCATATTTTATTTTGCTTTACACCCAAAGTTGTTAGCGTAGTTTGCCATCTTTACCACTTTAGGAGAATACTTTTTAGTATTCTTCATTACAGTAGAAGCACCACTACATGCGTCTTTGAATCCGTTATTCATTGCCCACTTAGTAAAGTCTCCTTCATTTGACTTTTTAATCTGTGGAAATTTCTTTTTAGTTCTTCCAGCCATTACTTGCGTATTCCAGCTCCGATTTTTTTCTTTACGTTGTTGATACACTCGTAAGACATATTGTGATCTCCACCATATGCATGACCGTAATCTTTTTTAGACATAGCTTTAGATTCATCTCTACGAGACTTCATAGATTGAGAACTCTTTCCGTTCTTTGCTGCTAATGACTCATTGAGTCTTGAATTGTAACCTTGCTTTTTCATTGTGATATATTTATTTATTTTACAAAGATAATAATTTTAAATTACTATCCCCAAGTCTGATCCCACCTTCGGAGAGTCTTTCTTTCCTCTGCCTTAGCTCTGCTATTTTTTCTACGAGTATTTCCTTTAGAGTATCTACTTTCAGCTGACTTAACTCTTTTAGAGTTTCGTACTGCTCGATTTAACATCTTAGAACCTGCTTTTGACTTGTCTTCGTTAGTATCAGTCTCGTTCTTTTTAGTTCTTTCAGCTAATCGATCTGTTCTACCCTGTAAGTTTTTTTCAATTTTTTCTTTAGAACCTTTTCTATCTGCTGCTAACTTCTTAAGTACAGCTGCTGATTTTTCTTTTCTACCTTTTTGAGCTGCGTCAACTCTTTTTTGATATGCAGATTTAGATTCTTTTTCTCCTTGAACAACTTTGCTTTTTATCTTTCCAAGCTTCTTTTCACTTTTAGCTTTAGCTTTAGTAACTTTCTTATCGTTCTTATCTGCTTTTCTTGCTTTCTTTTTTAATGCTTTACCAATAGCCTTTTGTCCTTTAGCCTCAAGCTTAGCATCTTTCTCTTTCTTTTTTATATCAAGCTCTTTCTTTTTAGCAGTCATCTTATCGATACCTGCTTTAGTAGAAGCTAAAGATTTTGCTTTTTTATTCTTCAGTCTTTTATCTGCATTAGCTTGCTTCTTATCTCTTCTCTTTTTAAGCTTAGCTAAACTTCTTGCAACTTTCTCATCTCTAATAGGATCTAAACTTGTTGGAGTTCTACGTCTAACAGTTTTTGATGCACCTCTTGGATTGTTCTTGTCTGCCATAATTTTATTACTTTTGTGATTACAAAGATACAAATTTAATTTAATGCCAAATATAGTAAGAAAAAATTACGATAGAGTTCAACCCTCACACGACTACATGAAGTACTGGAGGGTGATAAGGTACTGGGCTAAAGCCAAGTACAAAGTCGGAACTCCTGATATAGATATGTTATTCTTTCTATATGGAGAACAGATTTTTAACAAAACAAAGTTCCGAGAATTTGAAGAATGCATGTCTTGGGATGAGCCAAGATTCCATAGACTATTAAAAGAAGGATGGATACATATATGGAGAAAAAGACAAGGTAAAGAATCTACCTTATATGAGCTGTCTTATAAAGGAAAGCGTTTAGTAAACACATTGTATAAGAAACTTAATGGAGAAGAAATAGGGGAAGGCCCTAAAGCCAACCCTTTATTTAGACATGATGCTTCTTATATGGATAAGATTTATCGCAACATGATTATAGAAATGAATGAGTTTACAAGACAACAACGACATCTCTCTCAGTAATCACAGTATAAGGATTCTCTTCGATTAACATCTGGTGTCCAGCAGCCTTGTCAAAATAAATAACATCGTCTTCTTTTATATCAGCAACATTAGTTCCTTGCTTGACAACAATACCTTTACGATATCTAAAACCATCTACATCTTGTGCAGACAGAAGAAGTCCAGATTCTGTTTTTAGTTCTTCTTTTATTGTTTTGATTACAATATATTTTCCTATTGGCTTCATGCTCTCTTATGTGTTATGATTGCGTTAGTAGTTAATATAGTTGTAGCAACACTAATTGCATTAAGCAAAGCTTCTTTAGTTACTTTAGCTGGATCAACAATTCCCATTTCAAACATGTCTCCATATTGTTTACCCACTACATCATAACCTTTATTGTTTACTGGTTGCTCTGGAGCATCTTCTAATGTTCCTAACATAGCATCAGTATATATCTCTGACATAATTTCCTTTTCACCTAACCCAGCATTAGTAAGTATCTGAATCAATGGAGCTTTTAAAGCTTCTCTCATCATCATCTCTGCTGCCTGGTCTTCGCCAATCTTTTCTTCATAAGCATCTTCACAGTTACAACCAAAGTGTCTTGCGAAATCATACAATAGTAATCCTCCACCAGGAACAACTCCTTCTTGTAGTGCTGAACGTACTGCACATACAGAGTCATCGACTCTGTCAAATTTTTCTTTTTGTTCTATATCAGATGTAGCACCTACATATATACAACCTATCCCACCAACTAATGAAGCTATTCTTTCATTAATAAAATCCTTCTCATGTTTTACTGTAAGTCTTTCTTGTTGATCTCGTAGCTCTGCTACTCTTTTAGATGTATCCTCACTAACCTCTCCTTGCTTTACAATAACAGTAGATGACTTACTTACTATAATCTTATCAGCATACCCCAAGTCTGCCATAGTTATAATAGATAAATCATCTCCAGTCTTTTCTGAAAAGTATTTAGCTCCAGTAGCAAATGCAATATCCTGCATTAACTCATGAGTTTTATATCCAAATGAAGGAGGCATGATGTTACAAAACTTTAATCCATTACGTTGAACATTCGCTGCTAATGTATTTATAACATTCCCAGAACAAGTTCCTATAATTAAAAGTTTGTCACCAGCATTTATAATTGGTTTAAGTATACTTTCTATTTGAAGTATATTATGAATCTCAGTATCACATACTAAAATCTTAACACCTTCAAGTATGCATTCATCTTTCCTTTGATCATTAACAAACATAGGAGATGTCCATCCTCTATCTATTCGTATTCCATTAGTAACCTCTGAATAAGTTTTATCAGTTTGAGATTTCTCAACTGTTACTATTCCATCCTTACCAACTTGTTGATATGCCTTAGCTATAATATCTCCCAGCTCATAATCATTGTTAGCTGATATAGCTGCAATGTCTTTTAACATATCATCAGTAACTTCCAATGATCTCTTCTTAATGTTCTCTAATATAACTTCTGAGTCTTCTCTAATGTATCTAACAATATCTGTTACATTATGATAAGGCTTGATCCATTTCATACCTGCCTGGACAATAGCTTCAGTTAATACTATAGCTGTAGTAGTTCCATCACCAGCAACATTAGCAGTCTTCTCAGATGCCTGCTTCATCATACGAACTGCAAGGTTCTCAATAGGATCATCAAGATGAACTGCTTTAGCTACAGTAACTCCATCCTTAGTAATAGTTAACCCTTGTAAATGTTCTGTTGATTCAATTAAAACAGTTTGACCTCGTGGCCCTAATGTACTCTTAACTGCTTTGGAGATCTTAGTAATCCCACTGATTAGTTTGTTCCTTGCCTCATCATCAAAGCTGAGGTCTTTAGGAATGTATCCTTGTTCCATTATAGTAGATTTAATTTGTACAAAGATACAAAAATTATATTAGAAGCTTGATGTTAGAGTGTTAATGTTTTTTTGGTTTAGAGTACTATAGACTATATATATATTATTTTAAATTTCTTTTCTTAAAATTAGAAAAAGATTAACACTTCAACATAAATAAATAGAAAGTTATAAGTATCAGTTAGTTAGAAGGTATTAAGTTAACACAGCTTTCAACACAGTCGTGTCGGTCTCTGACATATATATAAAAAAAAGAGTCAAACATAAAGCTCAACTCTTTCTTACAACAGAACAAAATGGGAAATCTTAAAAGCCGAAGCCAAATTTCTTTTTCATATCCTTACGCATTTCAGCTCTTTCAATACCATCAGCGATGGAATCTATATTGTTTTGCTTTTTCATCATTTGTCTTAGACGAGATGCTTGTGCGATTCCTGTTTCGCCATCAGGACGTTCATTGATCAACCTACCATCTTTTACATAAAGACCGTTGACGTAATCCGATGCAGAGTTTCTTTTTTTAGCCATGATATATTTTTTATTTTTTACTTCTGTTTATTGTACAAAGATAATAAAATTTTTTTAGATGTATAGGGGTTGAGCATTCCCCCCCAGAATACGTTCCACATTGCGTTTCCGAAACAGAAAAAAAATCATCCCCCCCCTTCATGATTTTGAAAATCCCAGAACGATACGTTTGGCTTTTTCTACCCTGTCATTACTACCCCCCCCAGCGTACCACACTGCCACAGCTGTACACATCCATTCCACATTACGATATACGCTACTCTCATGCAGTTGAGACCAGTAATCTCCCAGTCTTACCCCCATAAAGACTGAGTATGTGCTATACTGGAGAGCAATAATGCTATACTGGAGAGCATTCTACATTAAATGTAGAGAGAGAGAAGTCTCTCTTAATACCCCAGCGATACCCCAAACACATAAACAAAACAACAATTTATACCCCACATAAATCCTTGATACACACCAGTAACGAACCTAATTTGATACTGGAACAAGAGATTAGTTTGAATATGTAGTTGATTATTGATAGAAATAAACTATATTTGTACCAGAATTGAACGAGTATTAATTAAATCTAATAAATCATGAGCATTATTACAGCAGTAAAAGTCAAGAACCAGAAGATGGTTAACAAGGTAACCAGTTGGTTAGTGAAGCACAATGAGTACAATGACAAGAGAGATTTCATCTCTGATAACTTAGAATGTGAAGAAGACGAAAGTAAGGAATGGAGACAAATCAATAAGAAATGTGAAACTTCATTTGACAAGTACCTTGATTTTCTGGAGGAATTACCTAAGTACGAAATCAAGAATATCGAGAAGTCAGAATTATACTAATTTAAATAAATATACCATGAGAAATTTACCAGTAGGAGCAAGAAACAGAAGTGCAAACAAGACAGGATTTAACTACAAAGTTAACCAGATGAATGATGAAACATATACGCTTAGAAGGAATGTAATGTCAGTGATATATGAAGCGAAGAACAAAGGATTTAAGCTACCGAGAATTGAAGTAAGAATCGTTTCTGGAGGAGACAAAGAGATATGTGGTTATGCTTATTTGACCAGTAACGTAATCCACATTACTGAGAAGTATTCAAAGGTAGATACTGATACATTAACAGCATTGGTACTGCATGAAATTGTACATGCTGTGACTGGATTTATGCATGATGATAAGTGTTACTTAATGAATCCATATCTAAAGACAAAGCCAGACTTGACCAAGTCATGGAAAGCGTTTGCCAAGTACATTAAATAACGCTTAATCACTTCCAGATAGCTTGCACAGAAATGTGCAGGCTTTTGGTGGTACAGGGCAATATTGCCTTCATTAAAAACCAACAAAATGACAGATTTATTTTTACCACAAGTGTTAGACCAAGTAGCAGATTTAAAGAACCAATACATCAAAGAACGAGATGCTAAAATGATGGAAGGATTGAACGTAGATGTAGAGAGACTTAGTTATGAAATGGGAGGAGTATACTACCCTAAATTAAGAGCATTGATGTCCAGTACGAGCATGTCAGAAGACAATGTTACTCTTATGGGGAATATCATATTCCAAGACATGAGAGTATCTGAATGGGTAATGATGAAAGCCTGCATGGAGAGATAGTCTGATGATGGATTCAATATCCGAAACAGCAGAAATGCTGTCACTATCAATACTGATATAACTAAAATAATTTAAGATGAACAGATTTGAAACAACAGACAAAATGTTAGCACCAAGATTAGACATGATACTTCCACTGCAATGGATGTCAGACAAGTTTACAGCAGGTGTATGGAAGAGAGATATGCACAGGATGATTATAGGTAGAGTAGTAGAGATTAATCCAGTCTGGGTAGAGAAAGTAGTTAATGCAACATTTGAAACAGGAATTAGATTAACAGATATCCTGCATGACTTTGAAGGGATATACTCAGAAGATGAGCATTTCCTTCCAAGAATATCATAAGTTACTCTGATGATGGATTTAGTATCCGAAATGCTCCAGCTGGAGCATCAGTAACAATATTAATTTAAACCAATAACAGATGACTAAAGAAAGAATATTTTACGCAAGACAATGCTGTATCACAGGAGAAGGAATGAACGAAGGATATTGCATTGGAGATGGAGAAATGTACGTTAAACATGAGCATGACTTCATAAAGCATATTAGAGAAGTAGAAAAGGAAGGTAATCCAGAGTACGATAGCCTTGTGGCTAAAGGAAGCCTTACAGATGACTTTCTGATTCAAGATTACTACCAAGCAGATTACTATTACTGGACAGAATGGGAATGTGATGAAGACATCCAGTTTGAAGAGATTAACGGAAAGCTAAAGTGCGTAGGAGACTATCCAGAAGAAGAGTACGACAAGATAACTTCTGGAGAATATCTCTTAAACAGAGGATAACAAATACCAGACAAAGACTTGCCTCCCTATGAAAATAGGGGGGATTTCTGGGTAGAGGAATGTTCCTCATAAAATTAAATAAAAGGATCTATGGATTTAAACGCAAAAAACCTTATTGAAGACATCAATAAGTACAAGGAGATGGTAAAGAATCTCACAAAAGAAAAAAACGAAATAGAAGAGAAATTCTATGGATACAAGAACATCCAGACTTACAGACTATGTGGTATACTGGACAACAAACAAACCTTCAGAAATCCCTTAGAGGAATTTGTTTCACTGGTAGATAGTGAGCATTTTGAATTTGAAGATATCAATTCTATTGACTGGAATGAAGTTGTTGAAAGATATGCTACACAGATAGAATCATGTACTAACGAATTACCATTTTAATTATGAATTACGATGATTGGAAATTAGCTTCTCCAGAATACGATAGTATGGTCTCCTCCTGTTGTGGAGCAGACTACGAAGAAACCTTAGATGCTGAAGAGTATGAAGTCTTTATATGTGATAAGTGTGGAGATGAGACTGAAGTCATAGAAGGTTCTGAGTATGAAGAGAACCGAAGAGAATCATGGGCAGAAGACCAAGCCGATGAAAGAAGAATGGAAGACAGAGATTAACTTAAATTAAATATATGAAAAAGATAGTAATAGTAGTAACCACAATGTTCTTATTGAGTAGTTGTGGAATGATGAATAAACTTACTGATGAGCAATTGCATCAAAGAAGTAAGTTAGATTATGAGATAGCTAAATTGTATAACGAGTATCAAGTGAAGAACGATTCTTTACTAATAGAATACTACAAAATTAAATAAATTATGAAACTTAAAAACAAAGCAGTAGTCTATCATGACTACGAATGTCAAGTCTCAGATGACATCAAGAATGAGGAATTGACTTATCACTTAGAAGGATTAGACATGTACCTTAAGCCTTTAGGAGAGAATAATCCAAGACTAAATGTATTGGGTAGGAATAGTGAAAAACACTATCCAAATCAAATCTATGTAGAAGCAAAAGGATATGTACAAGGGGAGCAATGTGCTTACCTTATTCACATTGATAAAGAGACAGCTGATGTAGATTCACTAAATGGTCTGGTAACATGTCTAAAGAGAACATTTACCCACAGGAATGATTACAGGGTAGTTATTCAAGAACACTTAGAATCTGGACATAGCAAGGTAATAGAGGAGATAACAATATCCTGCTGTGATGTAGAATTCCCAGATGAAAAACACATCCAAGAGACCATACAGGAAGCTGTTGATGGCACATATGAAATTAATGAATTTAACTTATTACCATTAGGATTATGAAAGAGCAAATAAACAAAGTATCAAAGAAAGAAGTCATGGAGGCAATAGAGTATCTCCATGTACAGGGATTTGTTGAAGAAATGACAACAGACAAAAAGCATTATGTAGAAATACTACTTAAGAAAATAGCTAACGATTATAAAATAGACTTAGGATTATGAAAGACAAATTAAAAGTAAACAAGATTTTTATGGACAAAGCATGGTACGATTACTTTGTGGATTTTGTCCAAGAAAGCGACAGAAACCTGTATAACAAAGCGTGTGACTATGCTGATAGATATGAGTACGAAGAACAAGAGATACCAAAGGATCTAAAATTTATAGATGCAGAGAAGCTACCAAAGACAGAAAAATGGGAGAATATTGCAGACAAGGTTTCTAAGGTTATCATGGAAGCTATTATATTTGGAGTAGTAATGTCTGTTTTTCTTCTTATAGCCTCTTATGTCTTATGGAAATTCCTTCAATATATTTATGGAGTATAATTTGTATATACAGAAAGTATTTATTACTTTTGTGAACATTAAATAACTATTAATTAAATAAATTTAAACATGCAAGAATCTAATCTAAGTAGTCTTAAGCGATATATCGCTGAGGAAACATGCCATCACAAGTTTGGCGAAAACGCAGTAACCTACAATACCAGTACAGGAGAATTTGAATTCACAGACCATTCTCAACACTTTATTGAAACGGAAATTGACAATCTCGATATGATATTTGAAACATACGGATGCAAACCTAAATTCTCATTAACTAAAACAATAAAAACATGGCTAAAGTAAAAGTAATCCAGAGATCAGTTTATCATAAATATGCTGAGATAGAAGTAGAAGTACCAGATGGTTTGTCTGATGAGTATAAAGATGAAACCAGTGAATGGTTAACAGACAATGAAGACAAGTGGGTAGATAAAATAGACCACAAAATAAATATATCTGAATTCATTTTCGGTAATGGAGTAGATGACTATGATGGAATGAATGAACCAGAATCAGATAGCGAATGGAGATATGAAACTGAGGATGGTTCTGGAGGGCATTTGTAAATATACTCTGATGAGACCTTACTGGTCGAAACTACCGAAGGGTAGTCAGTATAAATAAAAATCAATATAAACTAAATTTAATAATTATGCCAAATCATGTGTATTGTGGAATCACTATTGCTGACATCACAAAAAAACAAAAATCGATTTTACAACAATGGAAATCAACATTAGAATCAGAAGAACCAACAGGGCTTTGTAGACATTATTTACCTATGCCAGAATCAGAGAAAGACAACTGGTACAACTGGAGGCTTCATAACTGGAATACTAAATGGGGATGTTATGAGATGGAAATAGATGTTGAAGAAGGAACAATCAATTTTGCTTCAGCTTGGAGCTGTATAGGATTAAATATCATTGAGCTTTTCAGCAAAGACTTTCCAGACTTCTTTTATCACTGGGAAGAAGAAACAGGATGGGGAGGAGAGATGGAATTTGAAAATGGAGAATGTATAGAAGAAGCAAATTATGATGAACCAAATTGGGGAGATGAAATTGAATATGTATATAAGAAAAAAACATATTACATTACAGAACTTCTGGATGAACATCCAAACTATGATTCTGGATTAGGATTCTACTGGGATATGTCTATGGAACATATAGGAAACAATATTACAGAAGCAAAGAAGGGAATAAGAGACAGCGTAAATGCAATATAGTACAAGAGAATTTGTTGAGGAATACAAAAGAATAAAGGAATTTGAAAAGCAATACAAGAGTAATGTAATTGAATTTGAAGATTACTTTAAGAATTCTGGAAAAAGAGAGGAGAACGATAGGTTTATCTCTCTTATTCCATTCTATAGAAAATGGGAATCAATCAATAATGATATGTCCAAGTATAAATTAAAAAAGAAAAAATGAACAAAAAGGAAAGGATCGAAGTACCTAATTATTACATTGGATCAGTGTATGGGTATGAAGCAAGAAAAGTAATTGAAGACTGGAACTTGTCTTATAATGTTGGTACTGCCACAACATATCTCCTGCGATGTGGAAAGAAAACAGAACAGGGTATGGACAACAAAACCAAACATATAGAAGACATAGAGAAGGCAATTAATCATCTCAAGTTTGAATTGGAATGGCTACAGAATACCCAGACTGGGTAATCATTACCCAAGATGGGTACGACAGCGTGTCCAAAAAGATACGACAGCGTGTCCAAATTAAGTTATACAAAATTTGCGTATTAATTGAAAAAGAATTACATTTGTATTCTACAAATTAAATCAAATTAACCAATGAAAAAAAACATTTTTGATGCTTATGCATCAGCGATAGCAGACCAATTTCATCTTACATTAGACCAAATGTTTACTAAGACTAAGCGTAGGGATATTGTTGATGCAAGACAGATGCTCTACTATCTATGTATGGAAAGACCTATTAGGATTTCATACATCCAAAGATTCATGGAAGAACAAGGGCATAGTGTAGCCCATTCAACAATAATTCATGGATACAAAAAAGCAAAACAGCTTATTGATTCTGACAAGGATTTTCAAGATGTAGTCAACCAACTTCAAGATGTATAGTTTAGAGGAAATATACGACCAGTCATTAGAAGACAATGTAGCAATGAAGGTTACTATGTCTAATGGAATTGGTGTTATAAACAACGGAGTTAAGCTTCAAAAGTTTGGATCTAAAACTGAGATATTAAATTGTGGTCGAAGTGGAGATTACTTTCAAGAATGTAATGAAGAAGAATATAATTTCTTTTATGATTACGGATGGAAAGAAGGTGGTCTGAGATTATCTCTACACAATTACAAAAGAAAACTGGATTTAATCGAGTATAAGATTAGAAACGAAGTCAATTCCAGAAAGAATGATAAGCACATTCAAAGACTTAAATCAAGTAGAGAGACTTTACTTGTTAAATATGCCAACAGACAATTAAAATTAAATAAATTAAAATCAAATCAAAATGGACAAAAAGAAAAACTATTTTAAGGAACTTGCTTCCATATCCGTTAAGGATAAAACCGAAAAGAAAGGTAAATTCAGTTACCTGTCATGGGCTTCAGCTTGGAGTTTAGTAAAAACTGCACATCCAGATGCTCAGAGAAAAGTATATGAATCAGAGCATACAGGATTAAATTTCTTTACTGATGGTAGAACAGCTTATGTAAAAGTGGGTATTATCATTGATGAAATGGAGCATATCGATTACCTTCCAGTAATGGATTATAGAAACAATTCTATTCCTATAGAAAAGATTTCATCTATGGATATAAATACTACAATCCAGAGATCTACAGCAAAAGCAATTGCAATGCATGGATTAGGCTTAAGCTTATGGATTGGAGAAGATATCATCCAAACGATTAAGCAACCAGCACAACCAGTAAGCAAGTCTCCTGTACCAAAAACATCTACACATGTTGAATTAAACATTGGAGATACTAACTGGACAAAAGTCTTAAGTTATATTGCTAAAAACAAAGAACTTGGATTGCCTAAGATTATAAAAAACTTAGAAGTTAAATATAATATTAAGGCAGTAGTAAAGAAGGAACTTTCTAAATCTATTAAGTAATGAAAGAGATATTAGAAAAACTAAAAGATGATAATCATTACTATGGTAAGTTTGGACAACAATACTTATCTAACTCTGACATCATAACCTTATTAAATGATCCTAAAAGTTTTAGAAAACCTAAAGAAATTACGAAGCCTATGATTATAGGTAGATATTTTCATACAGCTATTTTAGAACCTAATAAACTTAGTAGTACTGAATTCATAGGAATTGATGCTTCAAGTAGAAATACAAAAAAGTACAAGGAAGAAATCCTTGAGCATGGTAGAGACATTATGATGTTACAGAAAGAAAAAGATGAAACTGATAGGGCTATAGCTTCAATGAATAACAATTTAGAATTCTATGATGCTATTTACTCTGAAGATAATAAGTTTGAAGTACCAGCTGTACATGAAGTATGTGGTATGATGTGGAAAGGGAAGGCAGATATCGTTGGAAAAGATATCTTGATTGACCTTAAGACTACAGGAAACATTAAAGACTTTAAGTATAGTGCAAGGAAATATAACTATGATAGTCAAGCTTATCTTTACCAGCAGTTTTTTAATAAGCCAATGGTATTCTATGTTGTAGACAAAATGACTTTGGAGTTAGGAATTTATTATCCATCAGAAACATTCTTACAATATGGAAAAGAAAAAGTAGAGAAAGCAATCGAAGTGTTTAACAAATTTTATAAAGAAGATGCTGAAGAAGATATTCAAAACTATATTATTAAAGAAACCCTTTAATAAAAACAAACGAGTAGTGTGGTTGCAAATTCCAACCGACCTCAACACTCAAGCTGAAAGAGACAATCTCATGGAGGCTACAATGAATCAGTTGGAAAAAATCATTTATAAATCAATTTAATTATGGCAGAAGAAAAAATCTATGTTGGGAACGGAGTTTCCAAATTCGATGGGAACATGATCTCTTGCAGTGTATGTCTAACAGACTTACCTCAAGAACACATGTTTGAGTACAATGGGAAGAAATACATTAAGCTTAATGTATCATCCAAAAAAGGTGGAGCAGATGAATATGGTAAAACACATTATGTTGCTATTGATACCTTTAAACCAGAAACTAAGAAGGCAGAAGCTCCAGCACCAGCTGATGAGGATTTACCATTTTAGTTAAACCAAACTGAATAAGTTAGGGGGGTAATTCCCCCTTTCTTTTTCTTTTTTTTGTGTCGAAGTGTTAAAGTTTTTACATTTTAGTAGGTTAGTAGTATACAATATATATATCTTTATACTCTTTTCTATTTTTTTATTTTAATTAACATTCTAACATAAAAAGTAGTAGTTACTCAAGTAATCAATCAAATTCAATCAACATACAAAATGGAAATAACAATATTTAAAGACATAAAAGATACTGCTCAACCTTTTTACAGAGATGTGAGTATTATAATAGATAGAATAAAGCAGGGTGCTTCTCAGGATATAGTAAGAGCAATTCGTACTGAGTCAGATAAAGAAGCAAGGAATAAATTAAAGCAATCACTACCAGCAATATGCTTTAGTGGTAAGTTTACTAAGAGAAACGATTCTTCAATAACAGAACATAGTGGATTAATCTGTTTAGACTTCGATAATTTCCCTTCAGAAAAATTAATGTTAGAAGAGAAAGAGATCCTAACAAAAGACAGATATACATATTCAGTATTTATATCTCCCAGTGGATTAGGATTAAAAGTATTAGTAAAGATTCCAGCAGAGGATGATACTCATATAAAATTCTTTAACTCACTACAAACACATTACGATAGTGAATACTTTGATAAGGCATGTAGAAATGTATCAAGAGTTTGCTATGAATCATATGATCCCTTAATTTATATCAATGAGCAATCAAGTGTATTCAATCAAATTACAGAACAACAATACCAAGAAGTAATAAAGCATAAAGATGTACAGACCATTCCTATTACAGATGAGAATAAGATTGTAGAAATCTTAATGAAATGGTGGGAAAGAAAATACGGATTTAAAAGTGGAGAAAGAAATAACAATGTATACATACTGGCTTCAGCATTTAATGACTTCGGAGTTACTCAAACTTTAGCTGAGTATGTAATGAGTCCTTACACATCATCTGATTTTACTACAGGAGAATTAAAGAGAACAATCAAATCTGCATATGCTCAGAAACAAAACTTTGGAACTAAGTATTATGAAGATGAAGAGAGAGTCAATTCAGTAAAATCAAAGATGAGAAGGGGATTGTCTAATAGTGAAATAAAAAACACACTGGAAGATGAGACCTCTATAGATGATGTAGTAATTGATAATGTCCTTAGAAGATTTGAGGAAGAGTTAGATGAACAAAAGTTCTGGACAAAAAGCGAGAAGGGTGTGGTTAAAATAATCCACATGTCATTCAAAAACTTTTTAGAAGACAATGGATTCTACAAATTTAGTCCTGAAGGAAGTAAAAATTATGTATTCGTTAAAGTGACCAACAACTTAATTGAACACGCAAACGAAAAAGAAATTAAAGATTTCGTTTTAGAATACTTATTGGAAGTAGATGACACCAGTATATATAATTACTTTGCAGAGTGTACAAGATACTTTAGAGAAGAGTTTCTAACTTTATTATCTTCAATCAGCGTATACTTTATAGCAGACACAAAAGATTCTGCGTATTTATATTATACAAATTGTGCTGTAAAAATTACAAAAGATGAAGTAACACCAATAGACTATTTAGATTTAGGAGGGTATGTATGGAAAGACCATGTTATAAATAGAGTCTTTGATCTTTGTGATATTACAAGCTGTGACTTTAAAACATTTGTAAATAATATAGCAGGTAACGATGCTCAAAGAACTAAGTCAATGGAATCTACTATAGGATTTTTATTGCATGGATGGAAAAATTTATCTTATTGTCCAGCTACAATATTAAATGATGAAATAATTTCAGACAATCCAGAAGGAGGAACAGGTAAAGGATTATATATGACAGCTTTATCTCACATGAAAAAGATGGTTGTTATAGATGGTAAGTCTTTTAATTTTGAGAAATCATTTGCTTATCAATTAGTTTCAGCAGATACTCAGATACTTTGTTTTGATGATGTAAAAAAGAATTTCAATTTTGAAAGACTCTTTAGTGTAGTTACAGAAGGTCTTACTTTAGAAAAGAAAAATAAAGATGCGATTAAGATTCCATTTAGCAAATCACCTAAAGTGGCTATCACTACTAACTATGCTATAAAAGGTAAAGGAAATTCATTTGCTCGTAGAAAATGGGAGTTAGAATTAAATCAATTTTATACCAAAGAGTTTACACCATTGGTAGAGTTTGGTAAATTAATGTTTGGAGAATGGGATGATAACGACTGGTGTCAGTTTGATAATTATATGATTACCAATCTTCAATTATACTTAGACAAAGGGTTATTGAAAAGTGATTTTATAAATCAAAAGACTCGAACCTTCGCAGCGAATACTTCTTATTCATTTGTAGAATGGTGTGGAGTTATAGATGGTAAACCACATCCAAAGCTTATAACTGACCAAAGAATATATAAGAATGATTTATTCTTAGACTTCGTTGATGAATACCCAGACTATGCTCCTAAGAGTAGAGACTCAGTTAACAGAAATGAATTTGGTAAATGGCTAATGTCTTATGCAGAGTTTAAACATGAGTGTAAAGCATTAGAAGGTAGAGATGGTATTGGAAGATGGATAGAGTTTGTAAGGAAATCTTACTACACTAAACAGGAATCTTTAGGTATATGATTGAGTTCAGAGACTACCAGAAAGATATAATATCAAGAGGAGCAGGAGTAGTAAAAAGATTTAAGTTTCTTTACTTAGCCATGGAAGTTAGAACAGGTAAAACTCTAACCAGTTTAGGAATTTGTGATATGATTGGAGCTAAGAAAGTTTTGTTTATTACAAAGAAGAAAGCTATCTCCAGCATTGTAAATGATTTTGAATTACTATTACCTCAATTTGAATTGGAGGTTATAAACTATGAATCTCTTCACAAAGTAAAGCAAAGAGGATGGGATGTAGTTATATGTGATGAAGCACATGGCATGGGAGCATTTCCTAAACCAAGTGGAAGATCAAAAAAAGTAAACAACATTATAGTACAATCATCTCCTTATGTAATATTATTAAGTGGTACACCAACACCTGAATCATATTCACAGATGTACCATCAAGTATATTTTATACCAAGCAATCCGTTTTCTGAATACAAAAACTTTTATCAGTTTGCTTCTAACTATGTTAAAGTAGTAAAGAAAAAAATTGGAGGCATGTATATCAATGATTACTCTAAAGGAACAAAGGATATTATAAATAAAATGTCTCCTTATACCATTAGCTTTAGCCAAAAGCAGGCAGGGTTTGTTGTACAGACAAGAGAACATGTATTGGAAGTTCCATTAAAGGAAGACACCTTATCGCTTATAAGCAAGCTAAAAAAGGATTTAGTAGTAGAGGGCCAGAATGAAGTCATCCTTGCTGATACAGCTGTTAAACTCATGACTAAAGTACACCAGCTGTGTAGTGGAACAATAAAATTTGAAAGTGGAAACTCAATGGTGTTAGATTATAGCAAGGCAGAGTTTATAAAAGAAAGATTTAAAGAAAAAAAGATAGGGATATTTTATAAATTTAAACAAGAGCTTAATGCTTTGAAAGAAATTTATGGAGATGAGTTATGTACTGAGCTGGAAGATTTCGATACTACAGGTCGTTCTATAGCTTTGCAAATAGTATCTGGTCGTGAAGGTATATCTTTAAGAAAAGCTGATGCTTTGGTGTACTACAATATAGACTTCAGTGCTACAAGTTACTGGCAATCAAGGGATAGAATGACAACAAAAGAAAGATTAGAATCAGATGTGTATTGGATCTTTAGTAAAGGGGGAATAGAGAAGGATATATATAAGGCAGTTATAAAGAAGAAAGATTTTACCTTGACTCATTTTAAAAGATCTTTGTAAATTTGTAATATGGGATTCATTAGGTTTTTAGTAATATGGATCAGTCAAAACTTAGCTATTCCTTTTTGGGTAGTAGGTCACATACACTTATCTATTCATGACTTTCACGATGTAGTAGAGGTTGTGTCATCACTCTCAATGAACATAATAGTTTTAATAGGTTTTTTAGAAGACTATAAAAACAATGGAGATGACAGAACAACAAATACAAAGTAAAAGAATTAAGCAATTAGAGTCAGAAGGGTACTACGTTCTTAAGCTAATAAAGACTAATAAGAATGGTATCCCTGACTTGATTGCAATTCCCCCAGGAAGCGATGTTCTTTTCTCGGAAGTAAAAAGACCAACTGGTAAACTATCAAAATTACAAGAGTATAGATTAAAAGAATTAGAAAAACATGGGTGCAGAACAGAAGTATATAAGGGAGGCTGATTATGATGTGGCTGAGGAGTTTATTGAAACCATCTCAGCAATGGACATAAGAACAGGAATAAAAATAGCAAAATTTATAGAGAAGAATTTCCCTGATGTACCACAGAGTAGACTGGTTTCTACAGTGTTAGGAGGTTTGGTTATGGATGATGACAACGAACCAATTACATTTGCTTTAGAGATGATCAGAAATGAATCAGAATTTATTGTGCTATCAGACCTACAACTTATATCAATGAATGAGTACCTTGACTTAATGAATTTAAATTGTAAAATAAAATCAAATGCAGGACTTGAAAGTTAAAACACTTATTGAGATCATCAATTCATATCTTAATTTAGATATAACAAGTAAAATTAAAACAGACGAGCTGGTAAAAGGAAGAGCAATATGTTACATGATCTTAAGAGAACAATGTTATATGTCTTATACCAGTATTGGCAAAGCTTTTTTAAAAAACCACGCTACTATACTTCACTCAGTAAAAGAGTTTCCTTGGATGTTAAAATCGGATAGAGATATGAATAGAAATTATCAGGAAATACTGGCAATGTGGACTGAAGAAACTTTCCAACCCTTTCCTATGTCTGAGGGTGAGCTAAAAAAAGAGCTCCAAGACTTGCGTAATCAAAATAAATTGTTAAATTTGTCAGTAATAAATGTTCAAGAACAGTTAGCAGATTTACAAAAAACTCATAAGAACAAATGGAAAAGATACTCTTCCATTATAGAGCTAATCGAAAACAGACTCCCAGAACATAAATTAGTAAAGGTCGAACAAAGAATTAACTCTTTAATAAATGGATTATAAATCCACTGACATAGATAAAATCTTATCATTTAAATCCTGGTCAGCCAAGAAGAAAGTCGACACCCTACTCCAAATAGATTGTGAAATGTACACTAACTTAGGATCGGAGTCATCCCCCAAGGAACGAACAACAACAAAACAAATTTCAAAAAGAATATATAGAGCAATCAAAGATGTCAATCATGCCATCGGAGAATGCTTATTGAAAGCCATGGATTAATAAATGCCTACAAGAATAGCCAAAGAAGATAGTCAAGCGATAACTCATATTAATTATATATGTGACAGAATCCACGACTTCGGAGATGACTTGTATGAAGACTTAATGGATAGAGAACATGAAGACGCTAAGTCTAAAGCGAGAATGTTGATCAAAGAATTAGCCGATCTAATTCAATCCATGTCGGATGAAGTATAATCCGATTGTTTCATGGCTTATAAAAAGAAAGAGGATCAAGCAGCAAGTTCTAAGAAACATTACGAAGCCAATAAGGCAAAAGTAAAAGCCAGAAGTAAAGAAAGGAACGGTACACAAAGAGAAAAGAATAGAGACTATATAAAACAACATAAGAGAGAAAATCCATGTGTTGATTGTGGAGAGAAGAATATAGTCTTGTTGGAGTTCGATCATGTAAGAGGAATTAAGTCAGCCAACTTATCTAATATGGTAAGAGGAGCTTATGGTCTGACTTCGATTAGAAGAGAGATTGCAAAATGCGAAGTTAGATGTGCTAACTGCCATAGATTAATAACTCATAATAGAAGAATGGAAGCTGATACAAAAAAAATAATATTAGATACAATACTTTTGCTTAAGTCAGGGTTGCAAACTCAGGATGTAAAAACTCAGATTCAAAAGCTACAACAAAAATTAAATCAACTCGATGAACAAACAGATAGCTAAAGAACTAAATGAATTTGCAGGTGTAATAGCAAAGAGATATTCTCAAACAGAAAGAGAAGGTAATGTAAGTAAAGAGTCTTTTGGAGTAGACGAAGTTATACCAACTTCAGATCACACTGCTGTAATTAATTTCAAAAAGAGCAGTGGAAAAATAGGAGTAGCGTTTTGTTATTACATAGCTAAAGGTGTATCTAAAGGATGGAAATACTTCTTCCCTACTGATTCACACCTGAATGGATTCCAGGCATTTTTGTTTTATAAATTGGAAGCTGAAAGAAAAAATTACAATAAAAATTTCTTAGCCGAACAACATAATAGAAACAGAAAACATGAAGATCATGTTATGCCACATGAGCTTTAGCCTCTACTAACTCTGCACATTTTTCATACTCTTCAGTAGAAATAAAGTAATCAATTAAAACATCATAGACATCGTCTTGCATTTTTATATACTCTCTTTCAGGATTAAACATAAGAGTAAGATTACATTCTTTATCAGCAATTAAATCATCCAAAGTTTTTTTTCCCAACAAGAGATTATAACTATTTCGCATACAAGCATCTTCGTTAAAGTCTATCATCTTATCTGTCTTTTAGTTTTACCAGAATTAGCTTTACCTCTTGTAGTTCTTTTCGTTGAATCACCATCACCTCCATCATTAGCTGGCTGATAAGAAGGACTGATACCTAAAAGTTTATATACGTTTTCCATATCAGAACCATCATCTATATCTGCACCCATAAGATTAAATAAACCAACTGCTGGATCTATTTGTGCTCCAATGATAATTTCAAAAAGAGGTTGAGCTGTTTTAAACGTACTCTCAGCTTTAATACCTTTAGATACTTTTCTGAAAACACTTTTGTAAGGGTTCATTACATCATCACCAAACCCTCTCTCGCCTCTTGCTTTAGTAATCATAAGCTCAGCTGCACCACCGATTAAAGGTACTTGATATAACAAGTTTAAACCCATCGCAGCATCTTTTAGTTTTGACATTACTTCATCTTCATCCTCATCATCTCCAGTAAGCTTAGCCATATTAGCTACAGCAACAAATAAAATATTTGCTACAGCCATATTTATAGCTAAACCTCTTATGTCTTTGGCTCTTACAGCTCCTGCTTTCTTTTTAAGACCTTGCTTAGATGTTATGTCTCCTTCTTTTAAAGACTTCATTATGTTATTTGTACTTGACATTACCTTATTCATTTGTAAAAATAATGTACTACCAAACATAGTAAAAGCTCTAACCAACTCATTGCTGTTTAATTGCAACATGTTTTTATCTGAGTTTCTACGAGACTGCTGAGTTGCATTATAGTTATTGAATGCTTGCAACGCATCTGCCTCTGACATACCATTCTTTATATTTCTATTGTAGTTAGCCATATAACCCATGACTCCCATAATATCTCCTATAATTGTAGGGGAAGCTGCTGCTGTCTTAAACTTCTGAATCATTCTCTGAACCTTAGTTGCCTTAGCATTTAAAGGTTTAAAAGTTCTACTACCAGATTCTAATCCATAAACATCTCCTTCTAATCCTTGAGCTATACGATTTCTAAAGTCAGCTGAAATTTCTTTTGCTTTTTTAAATTGTTTAGGAAGGGTTACTATAACCTCAGCGATATCCATCATGAATCCTATGGTATCCATACCAGGGATTCTTGGTTTACCATTACCTCTGTAATTGTAATCTTCAAAAGCATTTACAAAAGAAGTAGACTGCTTAGCTATTTGAACTAATTTAAAACTTAAAGCATACTGAGTAAACTTACTCATCATCTTATCTATCTTAGTTCTAACTTGTTTCAATCCTGAGTTAGGGTTTACAGAAGCGTTAATAATATTTTTAACAACAGCTTTAATACCCATCTCGTCAATCAAAAGATTCACAGCTGGTACACTAAAAATGTTATTTAATATTTTAGTTCCCTCAGCAAAGGCTTTATACCTTTCCATGCTGTCTATGTGAGAATTTAATACATCAGTGAATCCCAGACCAAGTTCTATTGGAGAACTTTGATCTACCCTTTTCTTAAAAGCACTGTCATATTCAGCATTGAATATACCATTAAAGTTTGCACCACCATCTTCACTAATCATCTTATCTACATTCTCTGTAAGAGAACTGGTAGGAAAATAATTAGCCACATAAGATAGGTTGACATCATTAACTTGTTTGAATGTAGCATTTGTTTCTTCAAAGTATTCATTACTTAAATACATAACTACTTTGTCTACAAACTCTCTACCTAATGGGCCGATATCACTTGCTATTTGGCTCATGACTTCTTTAGTAATTCCCATTGCTAAAAATTTCTCTGCCTGTACATCGTTTTTATTTAACGCATACATTCTCATCATTTCATCTATAGTAAAGGTTTGTTTTTTACCGTTAATTATAAAGTCTCTTGTTCCCATAGGAAGTTTTCTTAAGAGTTCTTTATAACCTTTAGTAATACCCTCTATTGAATTAGCAATTCCTCCAAGACCTTCAGTCATAGATTCTATTATACGTTGCTTACCTTCCAGGGCTTTAGTTTCCATTCGGTTAATTCGATTGTAAATATTTTCTACAAAGAAATTATTACCCTTAGCAACATTGTCCATTAGGTTTGTTAATGTACCTAAGTGAGCTATCCTTTTTCTAAAGAAATCTGCAATACCTAATCCAGTTGCAAAGTCAAACTGTGTGTATAATTGTTTTATACCATCCCACACTTTAAGCTTTTGGAAGTTATCCCATACACCTCGTTTGTCCTGGTTGATGTCATTTCTATTTTTAAGAGTACCATCTTCGTTAAACAAGAATGGAAAGTTTTCTTGTATCTGAGATATCACCTGAGCATCTAATTGACTTTGAGCTACAGCTCTTCTTATTCTGTTAGCTGATAATCTTTTAATAGATTCTGACCTTACATCTTTTATACCAGATAATAATTCTTTAACATCTTCAAGACTCATCCCATCTATATCAGCGAATGTGTCAACAGCTGTCAGCATTTCTAATAACTGGGATTCTTTTACTGTTAACTTTTCTCCACTAAGTTCTTTTGCAATGACTTCATCTACTGTTAAAGCTTTATTCCCAACAACTACAACAGGTTGTGATAGTCTTTCAATTAAAGACTGAAGAGCATTTGGATCTGTTAAAGCTAATTTTAAAATCTTATTAACTGTTTGGAAAAATTGCTGACCTTCTGCATCTAAACCACCACTTCTTTCTTTACCAGTGGTTGTCATTCTTTTCTTTGCTTTAGCCGATACAATTTTTTGAATCTGCTTAATTACTGCTATCTTTTGTTTTTGCCTTTGAGCATCTATTATTTTTAATACTTCTTGAGCATCAACAAAGAACGAAGCATCAGTAGCCTTGTCAATTAATCTTGCTACTTTTTTTAGAACAGTATCTGAATACTCTCCTTTAGGTAGAGTTGTTCTTATTAGCTGACGTAACCTTGCCTTACCTTTTTTAACAGACTCAACTCCTTGCTTGAACTTCTGTAATCCTTTTCTAATACCACTAATAACTTTTGCAACCTTACGATTTGCAGTGGTAGTAAGACTTCTATCATACGCACTAATCAATTGGTCTTGTACAATTGCTGGTTGTGCTTGAAATAAAGAGTTAGCTTTTAAAAGATCTAAAGCTTTTTGTCTCATCTCTCCATTGGTAGGCTTCTTGTCTGTAATATATTGTTGTAATTGTAAACTAACACTTTCATATATCTGTTTACCTAAAGCCATACCACCTTCTACATTTCCAAATGCACGAGGTATTGCATCAAATAAAGTTTTAATTGGTGCTGTCTCATCTAACAAAGCTTTAATTTCTTTTGCAGAAATCTTCTTTACTCTCTTTAAATAATCTGCTATAGCCAGGTCTTTAAAATCAAGCTTCCTTGCTTTATCTACAATGTCTGTAAGAGAATCATCTTGACTAAAGTCTACTTGTTGAAGTCTATCATTAGAAGGAGGATTAAATTTTCTACCATTCTTAGTAATATAATAACCTGTCAAATCTCCTTGACCATAAGATCTATATGCAGCCTTTAAACCATAGCCCTGTTTTTCTAATTGCTTTCTTAATCCTGCTGGATTGAAAAGATTGGAAGAGAAAAATCCTGATTGATTAATTCCATTTTGCTGAGCAATTTTAGTTACATTTTGTGCTGGAGTTTTTTGTTGTCTATCATTTGAGACTGTAGATTTTTTGCTTTTCTTTTTAGAATCTCTTCTTTCAGTTCCTTCTTTGACAGCTGTTGATGCAGCTTCATTATTATACTGACCTTCTACCACTGACACATTACGAACTGCATAATCAAGATTGTAATTACCATCTTGTCCTTTTTGAACTAAGACTTTACTACCGTTCTCTCTTTTCTTAATCAAATGTAAAACAGGTTTGCTTCCATCTTTTAATGATATATGAAATGGATAGCTTGGATGAGAATCTTTTTTAACCTCAACCTCACTGTTAACTTCAATTACAGCGTACACATCACCTGTGTTTAACCCTTTAGTTAATTTCTCTGCTGCCAATTTAGCAACCAATTCTACAAGAGCTTGTGATCCAGGACTTTTTTTACCCACTGGTGTATTTCCAACTCCAACATTCTTTTTACCATCACCTCCTAAGAACTCAGCTATAGCACCTTGACTTTCTTTAGGAAGATTTTTTGCTATCTCTCCTACAATATCTTTTACTATAAACCCTCTCTTCTCAAACGTACTTGTTGTTGGATCTGTAAAGTATTTTTTAATATCTGACTTTAAATCTTTAGCACTTTGTCTTAAGTTTATTTCTCCACCAGCTTTTTTAATTGTTGTAGATGCAGCTGCTCTAAAAATAGATGGGCTAATCAGCTTCTTATCTAACATGGTATTAAGTATAGCCAGTGTAGAGTTTACACCTGAAGCACTACTAACTAACTTAGAGTCAGTACCTTTAGTTAAAGTAAGGAAAGCTTTGCCTCCGTTTTGTTTTAGTTGTTTATTTAACGCAGTAGCTATAGTGTTTGCAGTTCCTACTTTTCCAGAAGCCCATACATCACCAAACTTTGTTACAAAAAATACACCACCTTCTCCTTCAAATATAACTTTATCATCAAACGAAATTTCTCCTGCAAGCATATCATCAGGAGATGTAATAGTGGTAAACATGTTTTCTAAGAAAGCAACATCTTTAGGTTCTGTTATTAAACCTTCCTTTATCATTTTCTTTATACTCTCAAACTGAGTATACTTAACTTCAAAGCCACCTACTTTTTCTGTTTTCAATGCATCAGATGGGGAGTTAACTTCTTTCCCTCCTTCAAATTCTGATAGATCTATGTCTGCTTCTTTTAAATCTTTTCCTTCTTTTATATTCTTAGCTATAGTATCTAATACATCTAACACATTAGACTCAGTAGAAACATCAACAGGAAAGCCTACCATTTTTGATACCTTGGCTATCCATTTTTTTATAATACTTTTTTCTGGAGCTTTTAATAATTTATAGTTGTCAGCTAACGTACCAATTAACTCTGATAAATATTCTTCATCTTGATAGCTTGTATAGTTATCGCTAAATACTTTTAGTTTTCTTTTTAAATCTCCATCAGTAAGGGTTTTCTCTACAGCTAAAACCATACGTTTAGTTACGTTGGCAATCTTATTATCATTACCATACTTATTATATAAGATAGCATGAAACACTTCATGAGCTATAGTTTTAGCAGAAGCATTAGCTACGTTTATATGAATGTCATTTCTTCCACCAGAATATAAACCTCTACTACCAGCATTACCTCTTGAGGCATCACTGTTTTGATTTGTTGCGTTGTTATAAGATTGTTCTGTACGATGTAAAACCAGATTCACACCAGGGATTATTAGCTTAGCAGCCTTCGCAGCTTTTTTTGCTAATTCTACTATAAAGTTTTCTTGCTTATCACGAGCTACTTCATCTCCTTCATATTTTGTATCGATGTTATCGTTATCACCAATTATATAAACATTATCTGTGCCATCAACAGTTTTACCTGCTACTGTTTTTGTTGGATTAGTTGAAGTCTTATTCCCAGCAGGTACTATAGTAACAGTACCATCGCCATTATCAACAACTGTTTCTTGTCCTTCTAATACTTGTTTAGTATCATCAGTATTTGTTTCCACTTCTGTTGTAGTAGTGGTTTCATCTACCGTTGTTTCACTTTCAGGTGTAGTATCTACCTCTGTTTCTTCAGTTGTTACATTTTCATTTGTTGGATCTTCAGATATTAAAGCTTCTAAATCTTGAGACTCCTGTAATGTTTCTTCTGGTGTACTTACTTCCTCCTCGGTTGTCGTGGTAGTTTCTGATTCGGTTTGTTGGTTACCCTCTTCGGTAATATTTGTCGAGGTGTCTCCATCTCCCACATCGCTGCTATCTTCGGTTTGTTCTTGTACATCCACTTCCGTTGGGCTTGACTCTTGAATGGCATCGGCTTCTTGATTTTCGTTATTAGTTTGCTTCCCTTCTTCCATTAGCTCAGCTTGTCGCTGATCTATTTGTTCCTGGGTAGGATTCTCTATCCCTTCTTCGTTTAATTTTTGTATAGTATATTCTTCTGAAACCTCTACTCTTTTGTTAACTGTGTTTCCATCAGCATCAGTTTCTGTAGATACTTCTACATCAATAGTTCCATCAAGAATTCCTTTTATCCTGTCGTTTAATTCAGCAAGTCTCTTCTTTCCTCCTTCAGTTTGAGGATCACCTAAGTTTTGTTTCTCGGTTTCTAAATTAACTAACTCATCTAAAGTTTCTTTGTTGGGAATATTATCTTGACCAACTTCTTTTATGACTTGGTTTTGTATTTTTAGTTTCTTTTTTCTTGCTTCAGTTAAAGCTTTTATATCACCATCATTGTCTACCTCAAAATTCATGGCAGCAAAATCTTTGTCATCAGCTTTATCAAGCATAGATGTATAAGTTTCTAAGCTAACTTCTCCACCATTTATTTTATACTTTGGTTTAGACATTGCCTTACCATACAAATAAGTAAACGGAGCTTTACCAGCTCCACCTATTGCTTCAAAACCAATCTCTCTTGCATCCATGTCTTGGCCAACAGCAAGTCTTGCTGCTGCTTCTCCAACACCACCACCTACACCTTCAACAGCTGTTGCTGTAAGAAATCTTTTTCCTTTACTTGCTCCTTTAGCAGCCATACCACCAATAACTTTACCACCCATTTTCATGGAGTATCTATCGATAATACCTATTACTGCACCTCTTCCAGCTGACTTTGCTCTGATATTAAACATTGCATCTGGATCGTCAAGAACTTTACGGATACCTGCTTGATCAAAAGAATCTCCATTTTCTTCTACAGCTTCTCTAAGAAATTCTGCAAAACTCATTCCTGTTTCTAAGGCTGCTCCTGCTGCTCCAAATGCCACAGGTAAAGAAGCTATACTTCCTGCCAAAGCTCCAGCTCCACCACCTACTGGGCCTCCTATCATCCCTGTAGTTCCTCCTAAAGCTGCACCACCTGCAATAACAGCTCCTGCTGCTCCTGCCGAGGCTGGGTTAATCATTTGGGTAACTGTTTGAGCAGCTAATTGTGTAGCAACAGTTGGGTTAAAAGCAAGACCTTTTAAAAAACCTAATACCCCACCACCTGCTTCTTCATAAATTTCATTGAAACTTCTCATCTCATCGGTTTCACCCATGGACTGAAGCTCTGCTTGAGCTGCTAAAAATTCTTGTATATCTTGAGGACTTGCATCTGAACCACTAAACATTAAATCAAAAGATTCGTCAGCAGTATTTCCTTGAACAAACCCTTGCTTACCAGCACGATAAATATCTCCTACAAAATCAGTAAGAAAGTTTTTACCTATAACATCTTCAAGGATTGTGTTTTCTTCTTGAGTATCTCTTGAGAAGTTTGCATCCTGTCTTTCGTCAGCAATGTCTATTCTTACTTCTTCACCTTCTCTTCCACCAAGCTCATCTCTTTGAGTAAGTTGTTGTTGTTCTTGTGGTTGTTGTTGTTGTTGTTCTTGTGGATTTACTTCATTATCATTGATCGATCCTGGATCTGTAACATCCAATGAACCAGCGTCTGGATCTGTAAGTCCAGGAGATACCATAACTTCCTCTTCCTGCGTAAAAATTTCGGTATTGTCTTTTTTTTTTACGTCACCCCATATAGCTGTAAAAGTTTCAATGGCTGTATCATCTCCAAATAAGTTTTTTTTCTTTGCCACTTCAAAAAGCTTTGCCTGCATTTCTGGTGTAGCATTAGACCAAGATTCAAAAGAACTTTTCTCTTCAGTAAGTATGCCTTCTTTAACAAAGAGGTCATACATTTTTTGTAATTTATCCATAATCTAATCTATCCTTTTTCGTTTAAAATATCATCTCCTGAACCTCCACCACTTGAACCTCCACCTTTTCTTTTCTGAATTGCTCTATCAATAAACAATTCCACTTGAGGCCAGATGTCACTGTTCTCATCATATAAATTTGATGTAGCTGTTTTACCACCTTCTGCATCATAACCCTCTACGTCTTGTGGATATTTAAATATCTCATCTCCAATCTGGAATTCCAAGTTATATCCATCATCACCAGCAGCTCTAACTTCAATCTTCTTTCCTTTAAATGCTTCTGATAATCCAGGAGTATTTTTGTTTTTAAATACTTCTTGTAATATGTTTTGATAACTCTTAGCAGCTGCCTTAACACTTTCTCTTGCACCATATGGAGTTACACCTCCAAGATCATCAATCTCATCAATTGAAGTTTTGATACTAACTGCCTTACCATCTACAAGTATATCTGTAGCATAATCAGGCTGTTCTATTTTTGCAGTAGAAACCTGAGTACCAGAAGCGTTATCTGTTCCTCTATTACCAACAGATCTATCACCTCTTGCTTCATCCCATGAGTAATCTCCAGATGTTACTTGATCCCAAATAGCTCCACCTATATCATCACCAGATAATTCAGTTGTGCCATCAGGAGCAAACACACTAATCTTAACAGGCTCTTCACCTGCTCTTCTTATAATAAACTCATCTCCAATTCTTTCTATTTTCTGAATTGGTTTATAACCAGCCTTACCTGTATTGGCTTGATTAATTGAGTTAGACAACTCTGTTGCAGCACCTGAAGATACTGCTGCATCACCAGCAACTAAATCAGCTACAGTGTTATATAAGTTAGTAGCCTTATCTTTATCTCTATCTCCTTTTAATTCGTAGTTAGATTTTTGATTAGGTTTGTAACTACTCTCTACCATTTTTTCTTCACGACCTAACTTAGCTCTTAATGATCTTGTAATAAATCCTTCAGCAGCTTCTTGTTGTTCTTTAGTAATAGCTGGTTCTACCATCACACCATTCTCTTTATATCCCATTACTATAATAGGATTCGCTGCATCAGAATCTGGATTGTCAGCTGCCCACTGATCAAATTGTTTTTGATCACCACCTTTGAAAACTTCTCCATTAGCATTCTGAACACCATTGTCAGCTAACACACTACCTGTCTCAAATGGACTGGCTGTTATAGACTTGGCTTTATCTAATAGATATTTCTCAGCCTGTGGAGTTTGCATAAAGTCATCAATAGTAACTACAGCTCTTGAGCTTCCAGATTTATTCATACTACCAGCATTACCAGCTTTTATGTAATCACCTAATTCTGTAACAGTATCATTAGTAACCTTACCAACATCTACTTTATTAATTTCTTGTTTACTAATAGCAGTCATTCTATTGATGCTAATTAAATCATCTGGCCCTGTAAGAAGAACTCCGTTTTCATCAACTCTACCAAAAGCCAAATTCCCTGTATCAGGGTTTGTAACTAATTGCATATTTTTTAGGTTACCAAATGATTCCATTCTTTCACCTAAGTATTGTTCTAAAGAACTTGACTCTCCTCCTTCTAATCTTTCTGTAAATCTTTTAAAATCTGCATCCCAACTCTTAGCGTTCTTTTGGAACTGAGTAAAGCCTGAGCTTATATTGTTTTTTATTTTCTGAAAATCTTGAGGTCTTAACTCTCCTCGTTTCATTTTTTGTTCTGCATCATAAATAGCATTGGCAGCTGAATTAGTTCCATCAATGGTCATATCCATTAATGTTTTATTATCCAGTTGATCAATATCATTTAAGGCATCGAGATTCTTTTTAGTATCATCATCGATGTCTTTCTTTCTCTTCGTTCTGTCTTCTGCTACACCTGTAAATGCATCGCTAATTTTCTTAGCCTCTTGCTGCCAATCTAATCTTGTTCCTTCTTTCTGCTCTTGAAAAGTATCAAAATCTATATTCCTTTTTGCTTTAGTTACATCTACAATAGCCATATTATATTTCTTTAAATTCTACGTCAATCATATTATAATTAACCATGTCGTATTCTCCTGTTTTAATAACAGCCTTTGGAGTAATTTCATCAGACATAACTCCTTGATATAACCCTTCTTTTCCTTTATATTTAAAACTATATATATTTAAACCACTTGGTGATTTACCTATAAGCTCTATAGATTCTTTTAACCTTCTATCAGAATAGATACCAGAATTAAACCCTGGTGTAAAAGTATTAAACCCACCTGAAAATTTATTACCAAACTTAGACATTGATGGAAGGTTTATATTAAACTGTGAACCTCCACCACCTAATCCTCCTCCTTGATTAAACTGATTTAATCCTCCTCCTTGATTAAAGCTGTTAAGGCTTAACCCTCCAGGTTGATTTTGTTTTAACATACTTGACAAGCTTCCAGCTCCTCCACCAGCACCTTGTGCTGCTGCACCTGCTGCTTTTGCTGCTGCTCCACCTGCTTTACCGAATAACGGAACAGCACCTGCTATTGCATTAACTGAACTACCTATACCAGCAATACCAGCTTGAATATTTTTAGATCTATTAAGGTCTGCTTCAGCTGCAATTTGTTTTTGTTCTTTAGCATTAGCAACATCCATTTCTAATAGCTGCTGATTAACTGCATCTTTAGATTGAGCTTTAGTTGCTTGAAGATCAGATATTTGTTCTCCCATTGCAATACGAGTTCCCTCTGCATTTGCTCCAGCTGCTGCACCTATTCTACCTACACCTGCTGCTAATGATCTTGCGTCTCCTTCTTGTAAAGCTTCTGTGTTTTGTTGAGCTACTGCTAAGTTGTTTTCAAACTCTGCTTCGTAAGCATCCAATGGAACATTAAGTCCTTCATAAAAGTCTTTTGATGCTTTTGCTTTTGCATCTACCATTGCCTGCTTAGCCTCTTTCCTTGCATCTTCACCTGCTCTTTTTGCTTTTGCTGCTGCTGAAAAACTCATACCAGTACTTACTACTGCTGATCCTATTCCAACTACTGCTGCTGTTACTGCTGCCATATTATATTATTTTAATCATTTCATGGGTGTAGGTACTCCCTTCAACAAAACCTACTTTTTTATATACACTAATTAAAGGTTTATTTTTAATTAAAGCATATACATATTTCTTGTCCAGCTCTACAGCTTTATCACTAATTGTTTCAATTAATAACTGTAAAGCTTCTTTTCTTTTTTGTCGATCTTTGTAGTATAAGTTGGATATAATCCAGTCACACCACACTGCTTTTGAGTTCGTAAGATACATAAATCCTGCACATATTGGAACGTCATTGTCGTAAACAATAAAACCTCCTGTTCCATCTTCTGGTAAGAAGTCTTTAGAAGGAGCAGACCATCCCCAGTCCTTCCACCATTTGCATAGAATATTATCGTAATCAGAATCCTTAAGCTTTATTATATTTAATTCCATTACTGCAAAGATAATAAATTCTAAGGAAAACTTTTCATCACACTACTCCCTATAGAAAATAACTCAACTGGAATAGTATCTGAATTTGTAAGTGTAAATTGCATGAAGTATCCACGAGCACCAGACGATGCTGCTACTGCGTTTTTTATAAATACAATAAATGAATTGTTTGCTGAAACAACACCAACAGCACCAGCTGGATCATTAACTCCTTCGTTAACTGTAATTGTATTGTTAGCTCTATCTACATTAGTAACCTGACCAAAATATATAGCAGCTGAGGTTGAGTAAACATAATCTCCCACACTTAAAATACTGCCTAATGAAATAGGGAATTGTACTATAAAAGCACCAGGCACTCCTGTAATTGTAGTGCAAGTTCCTATACCATTTGCTGACCTCATACTAAAATTAATAGTATCTGAGTTTGCTCTTAGGTATGTAAACCATTCTCTTTCTTTTTGAACAAAGTATGTATCAAGCATTGATCCTGTACTTAGCTCTGTAAATAAAGATGTGCATCTCCACGCTGTATCACTCTCGTAAGACATGGTCTTAAAAAGTTTTATAGTCTGTGGTTCTACATTAAAAACAGAAGTTATCTCAGAATTATATTGTTGATTATAATAATTGTTACGAACTACATTAGTATTATGTCTATACAGATCTCCATTTCTAAAGCTATAGAAGTAACTGTTCATCCCAACCATGTAATCAGGTTGATAAGAATAAAACGAAGGCCACCCCTTGGATGATTCGCTGTAAGATAATGTATATGAGTCTTGTTGATTTGCCATTTTAAATACAGATGTTAAAGTTAACAATTACGGAATCCAATGTTTCCATACAGTAATAATTTCCATTTATACCTACTCTCCAATAACCATCTGCCCATTCTGATACTCCTGCTGCATCTGCAAATACCCAATCGTTTGCTGCTGGCATTGGAACAGTTCCAGAAACTAAAGCTCTATGAATAATTTGAGGGTTTACCATGTTATTACAAGCATCAGGACAATCTATTCCCATATCACCATCGACATTCATTGGTGTAAGATTACCAGGACAATTTACTTTAAACGTCCAGTCACCTGATTGGGTTGAAGTTCTATCTATTACAAACGTAACTGAATTAGGAGCAGAGTTAGGCTTAGGCACAACCATTATACATGTACCATAACCACCACCTGGAGTTAAGTCCACACCACCTGCTGCTTTATTAGCATATGGCCCCCAAGTTGCTGTACCTTGAGAAGTCCACGAAGGATTAGTAAAATTAAAATTTTGACCTACATAAGAACTTCCATTGCTACCAAGGGCATTAGTTATACCCACCAGGTTTTCATCACCAATTAAACCTTGACAATAACCATAGTTCGGAGATGAGTATTCAGAAGCACTTTGACCATCATAAGTCCATGTGCATCTTGCAGCAGATAAAGTACCTACAGTAAACTCAGCTATTGCAGCACCTGTTCCTGTTCCTAAATCTACTGTTATTCTATATTGACCAAACCCATTAGAGCCTGGTGAAACTGCTTGTCCACCACAAGAGTATAAGCATGAAGCACAAGTTTGTACAGTTCCTAAAAGACCTGCTGCTATTTGTCTATAGACTCCTCCTTGAGCATACCAACCATCTGGTGCTGGTGTCTGTAACTGAGAGTCAGTGCATAAAACAGAAGCAAGTTGAAAACTGTTTCCATCATAAAAGTAATTACCTAATGTTGCCATATTTATTTAATTTTTAACATGAGCCAGCTCCAATAACTTGCCCTACTGAATTTATTTGAACCCAATCACTTGCACTTGATGTTGCTAAAAATGATGTTATATAGAAGCCAGCTGGTGCTGTTGGAGCACCTACTACACCACATTGTAAATCAGTGAAAACAATCTCTCCTATTTGAGCTATATTTCCTGTACCATTAAAACTCCAATTGTTAGTTCCTGGTGAAACAGTAGTAGTTGTACACGCTAAAGCTTGTGTGCTTTGTACTGGCCCAAAGTATCCTTTCGTACACGCTTGTACACAATCACAACAAGCATCTAAAGGAGAAGTAGTAGAGTAACATAAATATGAACTGTTTACTTCTCTTAGATCCCAAACCATATACAGATATTGATTTCCAGGTGGCATATTTGCAGCAGTAGTAAGCTGTGAAGCTTGGTACATATCAGCCTGTGGATTTGTAATTGGAGTAATAGGAGCAGGATTTGCAGCTAATAAAGCTTGCACCCCTGCCGATGTATTTGGATAAAGTACATTAGACGATAACCATCTAAATGAATTAGTTACTGGATTAAAGTTAAAATCATCAAAGCCTTGTTTTGTTGTAGCCATTTTAAATGTTGAACCTGAATAAGGGAAAACACCTACTGAAGCTTGTCCTGTTTGAGATATATACTCAGCAGGATTATTAAGACTTAATGAAGCTAAATTACTAACACCTGGAGAGGTTGTTGAACCATCACTCCAATTGTAATCAAAATGAATAAACAATCCATTACTGGTAGACGAATTAAGAACAACCCTTACAACTGTTATTTCATTAACTGGAGGACAACTCACTGTTACGCTATAAGAAGACATTACAGATGGTATGATCAATATATCTACTACGTTTGGAGTAGTAGCTGTCTTAGGAAAAGATAGTGTACCAGAAGAACTGACAGGGCCAGAAGTATAAGTTACTCCGTTCCATGCAGCTTCAACAGTAATAGTTCCTAATGAAATAGTATACGGAATATCTATTGTACCAATCGATTCACCTACATTAACTTGATAAGATAAATTAGTTGTAGTTCTTGTTTGAGTAAGTGTAGTTCCACATGGACTATCTGGTTTTGGAAACGGTATGTTTCTACCATTAGTGTTTAATACATATTCATTCATATATGGATCAAACCCTCCTAATTTTTGAGTGTGAAGTTGTTCTGCAAACTGATCTCTAAACCATGAACGCATTCCACTTTCAGAAATTATTTGTATCGAATCATTACCTCTTGATGTTCCTCTCATATTAATAACTGAGGATCTTTTAGCATCTGTAAAAAACATATCAGCTCCCCAAGCTGCAAAGCTTTCAGGATTAAAACTAATACCATACTCTTCTATACGAGCTATTTGCGTTCCTAATATTTGAGGAACAGATGCAATAGCACCACCTCCTGTAGAATCAGTAATGACATTTTTACTTGCTAAAACATAAGAGATTCTGTCTTCTTGTAAACACAGTATATCGGTTTCACGAGAGTATAAAATCTGTATTGGCCCAAAAGAAGTTTCGCAATCTTTATAATTTACTAAACCTAAATTAAACTCATTTAAATTATTAGAGTTTGCGTTACCACTAAACACTCCACTGTATGTCATTCCAGCAAATCTATTGGCTTCTTTAAAATCCTGATTAGATACTGCTAAAACTCTTTCTCCTAAACCAAAACTTTTAGTTGCTGGAGAATCTGTAATTCTAAAACTTTCAACTCCATTACCAAATGTAAAACAGTTAGCAAAACTTAGAGTTACTGCTAAATTATTTATTGAGTTTTGATTTACATCAGTAGCATTTGAACCAGATTTATGGTATCGAGTTGAGTCTGCTGGATCAACATATATGTCATACATATCTGAAGCATCATAAAATAAATTAGGATCTACTTCTTCTGGTTCTGTTTCCCATACAATTAAACCACCACCTCTGGTAACTTCAATTCGTGTTCCTACATGCCCTGGTCTTTTATCTCCCCAAAAACTTGAACATCTTGGAATACCACATCTGTTTCTAAAATACAAGTTAGTACCTGAAGTGTAACAATATAATTTTGTAACAAAACAAGAAGAACCTATAGCATTAGAACTTGTATAAGGGCCATTACCATTATTTAAGTGTTGAGAACAAGCTACATCATCTTCAGCACCAGTTGTCATATCTACATTATCTCCATACCACCATAAATAGAAGTTAGGATAATCTTGACTTACAGTAAATGTTTCATCAAAACGATAAGACTTACTTTGACAGTTACTTCCTTTCTCACCCCTCCAGTTATCAATCTTAACTCTTACACTTGAACCTGCTGGTAAATCGTAAGGCCCTGTACTTCCACTTGAAGATGGGAAATTTAGACTATAACTATTTGAAAGATTACAACTTGTACTATTAGAAGATGAAGATTCATTTCCATAAGCAATAGTAGCGTCATCAGCTATAGCTGTGTTAAAACCACCTGGCTTTATACACATATATAAACCTGCTACACTTGGAGTCGTACTACCTGATCCTGGGAAAAACTCATCAGCTCCCCAAGCTTTTATTTCTAATATCTTACAAGTTACTTCAGTATTAACAGGGCCTAATGTATCTACTTTAACAATTAGATTCATTCCTGTTTGAGCAATACTTGTATTGTCTCCTTCTAATTTAAACCAGAATACCGAAGGATCTTTAGGATCTTCATAATATAAAGCTGAGTAAAGAGTTTGATATGTACCCTCACTTGGCTTCATAACAAACTTATATTTATCTGCCCAATAAGGAGGTAAGTTTGATAAGGTTACTCTACATGTGTTCTTGTCAGGAGAATTTGCTGAAGGAACAAATATAGTGTTATCATTAGATACCAATACAGTAGAAGCTCTACCGTAATTATCCATGTATACAATACCTGTTTCATAATCTCTATTACTATGTAAACTATATGTATCAGCTGTTAAAAGATAACCCCCTGTACTTGAAAAACTGTTGAACTTAAAATACTCTACTTGAGAAGTTTGATCAGTAGCAGGATCACCTGGATTAGCTCCTGGTGTTTCTGCATACATTTGTAGTGCAGGTAATTCAATATAGAAACCTGTTGATGTAGTTCCATAACCAAAACCTTGTTGTGTACAAATAGCTGTAGCTGGTGTTCCTGGTGTAGAACATCCAGTAGTAATAGAACTGTTTATTATTTCTAAAGCTGTAGATGGTGGTGCAATAACAGCAGAGTTAAATCTGTCAGTTAATGTTCCTCCTTGACTTGATAAGTTAACAGGTATTAAAGGTTGATAGTTAGCTTGAGATGTAACACCTATTGGTTGTTGAAACTGAGTAGAGTTAACTAAATCAGATATAGTATTATATGTTTGAGTCGCAGTAAAACTCCATGTTAAGCTAAAAGGGCCAGTGTTATTAAACCCTGAATCACCTAAAGGGCCACTAACTTTTGGATTACCTCCAGTTACTCCTGTTGCAGAATCTACATTAACATCAAAGTTAAGAGTAAGTCCTGATAAAACAGGGAAATCTAAAACACTTAAGTCATAAGTTAACTTAGCATTTGGAACTGATACATTTCCTGTACCTGATCCAACATTATAAGATACTGTACCTGATGTCGGAGCAGCAAATCCTACCCCACCAATTTCTTCTACTACATGTTCAGTAGTATATACAATAGGAATTTTTTGATTGTTTTGATTTACAATATCATAACCATCTACATAGTTTCCATATACTAATCTATTACCTTGAATTGTTTGAGCTTTCGCTATTCTTGGAACATTGTCATATTGTCTTAATAATTCATCTGATCCTAAAGTTGTAAATATCTTACTATTAGTAAAAGTTAAATTTTGAATTACATCATTTGCCCAACCTAAATCTTTTTTATTATATCTTTCTATTACATATATAACATTAGATGTACTTTCTTTATAAAGTAAATCAACTTGCGTAACTCTTTTAGAACCAGTAGAGAATGTAATGTTAGCACCGTTAAAACGGTTAATCATCCCTGCATTATTAAAGTTATCTAAATCAAATCTAAAAGCTCTTGGCTGAAAAGATGGTTTAGAAAATAATGAAGTAGAACTATATCCTCCATCTTCATACCTATATCGATAAGCAAAAGATAAGAATCTTGTTTCCATATAATTCTCATCACCTGGGAAACTTGCAGGAACTACACCTGGAACAGAAAGAGGAATATTACCACCTATTTCATCCTCAAATCCAGGAGGCTTTACTATAACATTTATATCTTCTTCCTCAATACCATCAACTCCAGCAACTGGATCAGCATAATTTCTTCTTACATTAATAGTCCTTGGTGGATTTAAATCATCTGTAAAAAATAATAAGTCTTCAATTTTATTTACTCCTGTAACTAAAAACTCAGGATTAAAATTTAAAACAGAAGTACTAACAACATGATATGTTGTGGTGTTAGAGTTGGTATCAAATGAAACTATTAAATCTACCTTACCAGTTGGTGAAGAAGGATTATTAGAATCATGAATAAACCAATATATAGTTTCGTTTATTCCATCCTCAAATGTACCTAAACAAAATGTAGATCTTGGTTGATTACTTGGTGGATTAGATAAAGGATTACCATTGTATTGTAAAAAAGTAAGTTGAGTGTTTCCTTTGGAATTTTCAACTGCACCTATTTCAGTAGCTTCAGTAGATCCTAATCTAACATTTAAAGCATTAACATATTCGCCTTGAGGAACTAATCGTTCATCAACACTTTTGTTCATTCTACCTGCTATAAAATTTGTTCTGATATCTGCCATATTACTTTATCCATTTATTCTGGCCTCGCATGTTTTGTATAAGTCTTCCAGGATGTATGTTACTTAATCTTAATTTTGCATTCCTAAGTAAAGAAGCTTTATCTTTTCTGGCTCTGTTTACAACATACTCTTGTACTCCGAACCTGCCATTTAAAATAGAATATCTAATATATGCATATATGAATTCTTCAAATAGTTTGTTTACACTTACACTTGAATCATCTCCATTCTCCATTCCATCTGAAACATATTCTAAAACCACAAACTTATTGTTCATTCCAGAATTAAAATTAATAACTCCACCTTTTTTATCTATACTAAAAGTAGGGTTAGCATTTGCAGTCTCAGTGTTTAATCCAAATCTTGCACCTATATCATAATCAAAAGCCCAGTTTCCATCTACACAATAACCCATCTGTCCATTGTATGGGCCTTGACCTAAGTACATATTCTTTTGAGTACCAGCTAATCTTTTTATATCAAAGAAAGAGTTGTGAGGTTTTAATACATTACCATCAATGTCAAATAATATTCTACAGTCATTATCTTGTAGATATGCACCACTCCAATTTGTTTGAATATTTTCAGTTAAAGGAAATAGCATACCATTTTCCATTAAAGAAATTCTAACCCAATTTACATAATCTTGAGGAAGCACATATCTTAGTTGATCACAAACTTGTAGTTCTAATATTTTAATTTCTTTCATCGCATCGTAATTCAACTCTTGTATTCCACGCTTAGCGTGAAACAAAACTTGATAACGATTTAGATTGTTAACTATCTCATGATTACCTTGATAGATTAACATAAAGTTATTTACTATATCCTCTAAAGAAACATATTGATATGATCCCCAGTTAGCGTCAGTAGGTACTTGCTGACTATTTTCGTAATATTGATAATCTGTAATATATGCCATAATTAACTACTTTCTTGAGTTTCTATTTGTTCTTGACTTGATCCAAACGAATAGACCATTTCTTCTCTTATTTCAATACCTATGTATTGACAGATCTTTGCAATTAATGTAGGTTCATCTGAATCTGGTAATTCAAATTCTTGAAAATCCACTGCTGTTGCATCGAATAAAGGTTCACCTCCTACTAAAGATTGCCATGTCCATCTTGGATCTAAAGGGTATCTTATGTATTGTGATTGAATATCACCTGCATTCATTATAGTAGAAGGATATACAGTTACTGTATTTGCATCTAAAACATAAGCAGGATAAGTTCTTGAAGGTGCAGTCAACATAGAACTTGTTAATTGGAATATTTTATTTTGACTTACTCTTTCTACTTCTTTAATATTTGTATTAGAATATATAACATAAGTATCACCTGCTGCTAAAAATATATCGGCACTTATTGTTATTGTAGTTGTATTAACAACTCCAGTTACATATGCCTGTAAAAATGTAGTAGTGTTTACTACAATACTTCCTATGTTTGGTGTTGGTGCTGAAGCAGGTATAGTTGTCCATCCTATAGCAGTTGGATCTATTAATTGATTTACAGCTGGGCCAGCAGAAGTTCCTGTAAATAAAGGAACTGAATAGAAAAATAATTTATTAATTAGATAATAATCTAAAGGCAAATTAAACTGATTAGCATTTGCTTGAACTAAAAAAGCTTGAGTAGAAAAACTATCTATAACTTCCACTAAACCTTTTACTATATTGGCATATCCAGTTCCTGAAGTTCTATTATTTTCTTTGTTTATCCAATTATTATATTGATAGAAATAATCTTCAAACATATCCATTTGAGCTTGTTTAGCATATAGATTAAAATCTTGTGGAGTTATATATCCATAGTTATTTTTATTCGCTATCGCCAATACAGTATTTCTTACTTCATTTATTGATGCTGCCATATTATATAAACATTTCTACAAAGATAATAAAAAAAAAAGAGGCCTACTTTTTTTGTAGACCTCTCTTACTATTAACTCAATAAAAGTTATTATCCAATAGTTGGCACTGAAGTTATTGCGAATGGCAAGTTGATTTCTGGTGCTGAATTTGTATATGGATTAGACATTAAAGATTTTAGTTCATTAACTAAAAAGCTTTGAACTGCTTTTTCTGAAGCATCCGAAGCGTGTGTTAATGTTATCTTATCTGCTGCTGCTCTTGAAGAGTATCCAATAACAGTTGAAGTTGCTGATGTTTGTAATATGCTTTGAACGTCAGATGCGTTTAGAAGAACATTAACTTGTCCTTCCCAATATAGGTTGAAATATTTTATCATGATTTTATGTTTTTAAGTTTATGCAAAAGTTATGTTAGAGATTGCCTTTGGACTGTTTTCTCCAATGTCTAATACTGATTCGTACCATGCTGCTTGTGCAACATTAACAAAACAATCTTGAACGTACTTGACCATAGTGTTTCCAGACGCAGCAGAATCATCTGCATGAGTAATAGTTACAACATCAAATTCATCTCCTGCTGGAGAAAGTTGATAAATACTTGTTTCAGTGGAAGCGTTTGTTGCAACCCATACCATTTTGTCTGCTGGCATAATTACATTTCCTAATCCACCTGGTAGTTTAGCGTAAAAAAATCTTTTCATTATATATTTTTTTTAGTTATATAAAAACTCTTCGTGAGTTTTACTGGTACAAATATAAGAAAAAAAAAACACCCTGAGTAGGGTGCTTCTTCATAGAATTAACTAAAATCTAATTCACTTGTGTTTAGAACGCAAGCCAAAGATAGTGATTTTTTATAAACTTTTCTTTAAAACTTTATATACTTCTATACCATCATCAGACATAAAATAATTTGCTACCATATATTCTGGTTCTTCACCGAAGGGAACTGATAACATTTTTTTCTTATTAGTCTTAGTATTGAAGTAGATATCTTTTCCTTTATTTCTTAAAGCCAATAATCCGTTTTGGAAAAATAGAACTACATCATCTTGAACTTGTAATGTAGGATCTTCTAAAACCTCCATAAACTCCATAGGATTGTTTCTTGCAAATACTAATACATCTCTTTTTAATTCAGCTGTACTCATAGCGTCTGCATTAGCTCCTATAAGAACTCTTCCTATAGTCGCAAGCTTTTCTATAGATAAATCACGAGCTTGTAACTGAGCTTCTAAGATAAGGTTCTCAACATCTAATTCCTCTTGAGCATCTCTTGCTTGATTAACTTCTTCAAAAATAGTTCCGTTACCAGGATGGTAATTTAAAAATTCTTGAAGTACTTGGTTTTGTTTTATTACATGTAAAAATCCATCTTCAAAAACAATAGGCTCTAATATAGCATTGCCATCATGTTCATCTTGAAAAGGAGATTTTTGATTTCGAGCATAACATAAAGCTCGGTTTGTTCCTGAGTCCTCATCGAAGTATAAAAGATTAGATCTCTTAGAATGATGAGAGGATAGCATATACGCTAAAGGTGTAGCGTTTGCTTTTAACTTGTAGTTTTTAGCTACGATTTTTTTTGACTTTTTCATTTTATTATAATTTAATTTGATTTAAAAAAAAAAGGGGAGGAGTTAAACCCTCCCCTCTAAATTGACTACTTAGTCCTTAAAGATAAAGAAGTTGTTTGCACCTAAAGTACATACAGCTCTTTCACTTAAGTAATTTACTTGCATTGCATCAACATCAGGTGTTCTTGCACCACCAGTAGAACCAGTAATCCAAGTTTTGTAACGTCTATCTTCAGTTTCAGAAGCTCTGTAACGAACATGTAAGAATGGTCTCTTAGCATTTTTACCCATTACTTGATCATACACAGATGTAGAACCAGCAGGAACTAAAAGCCCACCAACTTTTCCACCTACGATATCACCACGCATTGAAGCATCGTTTAGGTATTTCCAGTCAGACTTGTAGAAATCGTAACCTCTACGGAATCCTGTGAAACCTAAGTTCAAAGCCATATCCTCATCGTTATCAAATAAACCATATGAAGTACCACCACCTCCGTAAGAGTTTTGTTGTGCTAACATATCATCTATATCAAAAGAGAATTGTCTATCAACGAAAATTACATTTTCTTCAATAGCACCTTGCTTATCAAGTCTTTGAATAACAGTATCGAAACCTGCAAGAGTTGTTGGATTTCCACCACCCCATACATTTCCTCTTGTGTTAACCACATGGAATACACCTTCAGAACCTGCATTGATTGTACCTACTGCACCTGCTGAAGTAGATAAAGCTGCTTCTGCACCAGAATTTGGAGCTGCTGGTACTGCTTCAATCATAGCTGTTTCAAGGTAATCTTCAAAACGTAAACGAGTTTCGTGCTCAGACTTCATGTACCATAAGTACCCTGATCCACCGTTTTCAGTTTGAATTTCAACCCATCCAATTTGTGCCATATCAGAACCACTTACTTCGTAAGTATCCTTAATGATGATTGGTTTGTTATCAAAGAACACATCGTTAGCTTCTAATGAATCAACCATTCCAGATGTTCCTTTTGCAAATTCAGAACCGTAAATCATTACAGTTAATTTTGAAGGAGTTGCTGGAACTACTGATAAAGCCTCGTAGAATGCTACATCGATAGTAGTAGCTGTTACAGCTGTTACAACAGCTTTATTGCTTAGTACTGATCCTGGAGTATTGTCCGAGATAAAAAGCGTCTGACCAACTCTAACAGCGATATTAGATCCTGCTGGATTCAATACATCTGCTACAGTTAATACACCTGTAGTTGCACCTGTTGCTGCTAAAGTAACATCAACATATTTAGTGTGTAATCTACCTTGTTCTGCCCACTTGATCATATCTGAGTTAGTTGGCATTTCAGCACCTACCATTCTTAGGAAGGATGCTATTGTTCTATTACCATATCTTTCAAATTCTTTTTCATATGTATCTGGAAGATACTGATTAAGAAAGTTAAAGTTGGTAATGTAATTTGAAGGAAGTGCTACTCGCTCCGAAGAGGGTTGTAGATCAAATCCTGGAATTGATTGTACCGACATTTTTAATTTTTTTTAAATTATTAATTATTTTTTATACTTCTAATTTTGAGTCCTCTTCCACTACTCGTATCGCCAACTGCTTTGATTTGTAGACCATCTTTAGATTTAATACCAGGTGCTTGACGCACATTCATATTAATGTTTTTAGATTTTTTCGCCACATTATCTACAGTCGCAGTTACCCCTTGATTGTAGAAAAACTCTGCGAACTTGTCTATGTTCATTGCAACCGACATAGCTTTGTGATATCCCTTAGCATCATTAATCATTCCTGTTTTTTCATCCATGAATTTATTCACGAAATTATTTACATCCGATTGTTTGTTTTTTAGCTCGGTTCTATCACCAGGCTTAAAAGTAAATGTATCCTCTCCGACATTGAACTCAAAACCTTTGAATTCATCGTTAAAAACCTCATCGGTTTTATTGAGAAAATAATCATACCTCCTTTGCTGTGCTTCTTGAGTTGTCTTAGATTCCTCTATATAACTTTTATAGCTATCATATTTCTGTTTGTCCTCGTCAGATAATCCACCCCCACTTGACTCAAGAGGAGTTTTATACTTATCTTTTTGTTCATTCAAAAACTTTTTAGCTTTTACAAGTTCTCTTTTTTTAGCTAACTGCACTTTCTTAATATCCTTTGGATCATCTAAATCTTCATCATAAGAAAATTTATCCTCAATAATATCTTGAATATCTATAGCATCTAATCCTTCTTCATTAGCTGTATAGTATGCAGTCAACACTTGATCGCTGTCCATGTCATCAAAGTCTTTTTGTAATTTTACAAAGTCTTCAATTCCACGACCAGTTTCTTTTTTGTACTTAAAATATGCTGCAACATCTTCTGGTAAATTTTCATTTGATTCTTTTGTTTCAAATAATTGATCTACCGATTCGATATCTTTATCATATCTATTCTTTATATAAGAAAGAACGTCTTCATCTTTTAACTCAGATGAGGGAGCTTCTTTAGTTTCAGCCTTAGCCTCTTCTTTTATTTCGTTAACTACTACAGTTTCATCTGGTGTAGTTGATTCTTCTTTTACTGAAAATTTCTCCTCATGTTTAGCAAGTAAACTTGCTTCAATTTCTTGAGTAGACTTCTCTTCAATGCCTGTTACTTCTTTAACAACAATTTTTTGTGATTCCATTTGATTTAATTTTTACAAAGTTAATACTAATTTAATTTAATTTTTAAGCCAACTATCTTGGATTGAATTCAGATAGATCAAAACCATCTAAGCTATCTTCATTAGACTCAAAGTTTATAGGAGCACCTCCTGTTTTTCTTTGGGTTATCATTTTAGATTGTTGTGTATTGGCTTGACTTATACGTTCTGATTTTGCTTCTTCTCTTTGATTCTCTCTTGAATCAACTTGAGCTTCTGCCATTCCTTTTAATTGCATTTGATAATTAAACTCAACATCCATAAGCCTACGTTTTAACTCAGCTTCGTTAGTTTGTTTCTCAATTTCAAAAGCAATCTCAGCTTGTTTGATTTGAATCTTAGCCTGTATCTCAGCTTGAGTTTGTTGCATTTTAGCCTGTGCAGCTTGTTGTTGAAGTTGAGCTTGTTGCTCTCCTTGCATAGCTTGAGCTTGCATTTTTTGCTGTTGCTCCTCAGTGGCTTTTTGTTTTCTCTTAACTTTTAAGAGTTGATTAGCCATCTTAAGATTATTAAGAGTTCGGATGTCAATAGCGTCCTCCAAATCAATACCACCTTTTTGAAGAGCCATTTGAATATTTTGTTCAAGTTGAGCTTTTTCTTCTTCATCAGGTGACATCTCGATAAATATACCAAAGTCATGTAAATACAAATTTTTAATATCCTCTATTATTCCTAAATTATATTTACCAATCTGCATAGCAAACTCATCTTTAAAGTCTGCATATTCTAATACATCAGCTGTTCTTATAGATAAGCATTCAGCTAAAGTCTTAGTTATATAAAGACTTGAGTTTAAAATATGTCTTGTTGCTACATTAGAATTTAAAGCTGCAAGTTTTTGAACACCGACTAATGAATTAGGATCTGGCATAGATGCATCTCTTGCTTCATTAAGTCCAGTAACCTGTCTAATCATATTTAAATAATGATTATAGTTACCAATAAGCATTTGCATTTTACCACTACCACTATTAGAATTTAATTGTGTAATAGGAACTTTAGCATTATTATAATCTCCATCTTGAGTATAACTTCTACCAACAACACTACCTGTTTGGAAGTAAAGTCTTAAAGCATCTGATGGATCATAAGCATTACCTGTTCCCAAGTCTACTTCACTTAATCCATCTGCATCTATAAAAACTCCATCTGGAACTACTTTAGAAACTACTTGTTGTATTTTTAAATGTGTTATCTGAATTAAATCAGCAAAAGGAATCATTCTTTTAACCAAAGAATCTAATGATCCTTTATACATTCTTGGAGCACATGCAACATAATTAGGCATAGCGTTTTGACTTGCAGAATTAGGTCTAACCATATTCTCCATCATCTTCCACTGAATAAGTAGATTACTACCCATTACCATTACACCCTCATACCAAACATCAATTCTTTTTTCTACTCTCTCAAACTCTTGTTCATCCATCATTTCTTGTGGTGGATTAAACTGATCATCTTTTTCTACTGTTTTGAAAGTTCCTTCAGCAGTTTTCTTTTTCTTGTATACAAAACTATTAGTGGTTTTGTAATTGAAATATAAAAGAGTACAGGTGTCTCTATGAAACATACTGTTCTCATACATTGCTGCTACATTATAATAATCATACCAAGATTGACTATACTTAGATATCTCTTCCATATCTCCTTCTGTCAAATCTGGATCTATTTTTATTACTTCTGAAATTGGAACTGTTTTAATCTCTCCCCAATAAAAACAATCTTTAAAGTATGGATCTTCTGTGTAGCTATAAACTACATTTGCAGGATCAACGTATTCTACTTGAACCCCTGCTCCTTGTAAAAATGAATGTTTACTGATACCAATGCCTAACGTAGTTAAATCCATATCGACTCTCTTGCGAGTATCTATATAGTGACTTTCCTCAAACATAGTATTAATTGCAATTTCATTTGCAATTTCTATAGCAGGCTTATAGTTAAGCTGCATATATAATTCCATCTCTGCATCACTCTGAGGTAATGTTTTAGGATCTACCTGAAACACTTCCATATTGAAATCTTTTTCTACTTGATGAAATAAATCTTGAGCAGCTACATTAACCTCCACCATTTTCTGGAAATCATTTCGCTTCTCGGCAGACATAGCATCTTGAGATATACAATTAACTTTAAACAATCTATCTGACATTCCGTTGACTACTATATCCACAAATTTTGGTATAATAGGAACAGGAGTCCAGTCTAAGTTTAGATAAGATAAATCTCCATCTACTGCTAATTCATTTTTGTATTTCCCTACTGACTGCTCTCCCCTCGCATATAATCTTAATCTATTGAAATCGGCCCATTGCGAATAGAATCTACAATTCATGCCATCCTTTCTAAACCATTCATATTGTATAGCTTGGCCAACTTGTAATCCGAACTCTTTTGTAGCTTTTTGCTTGTCGGACACGAACTGATCAGGGAACGCAGCAGATTGTATATCTATTGTGACTGCTTTCATGTAATTATTTTACTTAGTGTATTCTTGTTATTATATCTTGCAAAGTTAATACTTATTTTTGATTTTTGTTTAGATGGTGTGTATAAGTGTTTCTGGTTAGCCATGATAGCTAAGCCTGAACTAATAGCTGCATCAAACTTTGTTCTATTACTAATATCAAATTTTGCCCAGTCTTCTAATGTTCTTCCAAAATACATGTCTCCCATGTCTCCTGGATCACGATTATCTCCATTAAAATCTATACCTACATATTTTTCAATATACGATTCTATAGCTGAAGCATGTGATTGTTTTACATCTTCAGAACTGTTTGGTATACCACCTAATTCTCTTTCTGTTTTTGAAAGTTTAGTGTATGTTTTGTCTGGTCTATTTAATGAATATCCTCTATATCCTCTATTTTTAAAATGATATAATAAACGAGGTTTATTGTTCTCACATAATATAGGCATCCCATAAAATATACAAGCCATTAATACTTCTTCAAAAAAGATTTCTGCTGTTTGAGGTCTTGCTATATATTCTAAAAAGAAATGATTACTTGGAGCTTCAGACATATTAAATTTAGTAAGTCCATGTAAAGAACCATTAGATCCTTTACCAACTACTACTCCTGATATATCATATGAATCACAACCAAACGAACCTATAGATTCATTCCCTGGTTTTTTCATTCCTCTTTCTTCTATCATATTGTTTTGTAAGCTTGGTGGAGGTGTCCAACTTACAATAAATCTACCATCTTTATTTGGACTCCAAATAACCTTAGAATCTTTTACCCCATTCTCCCAACTAAAAGAACCTCTGGTTATATGATGAGGCATTATTAAAGAATCGTTGTAATCTATTTGCTGATAAATTTTTGTTAGATTAAATAAAGATTGTTTACTCTCATCTCTAAAAGCATGTGATTCTGTTCTGGGAAATTGTCTATAGAATTCGTTTAGAGCGTCTGGATCTTGAGATAAAGAATCAACTTCATTTGTCCAGTAATCTATAGCTCCTAATGTTATTACTTCTCCATCAATTCCTATAATAGGTTTTACAGGAGTAGTAAGTATTGGCATTCCATATCTATCTATATAGCCTTCAAAGTTCCATTCCATCGGAACAAACAAACAGTACAATCCACTTTTAGTTTGACCATTGGCATTACGTTTGCTTGGAAAAGAATCTTCATATAATTCTTTAAAGTTTCTACCACCTTTATCTAAAGCATTAGAAGTAGATCCCATCATACATTTACCTATAATTCTACTACCTAACCTAAGACATGTTTTTGTAACCCTCCAGTTATTTAATATATTATCAGGTCTTTCCCATTTACCACTCTCATCATGAATTAGTAATTGTAATTTCTCACCATCATAACTATTGTCTCCTGTGTTTTTCCAGTCAATGGTTGTATCTAATCCCTCTAACTCTTCGTCAGCTAAAGTGTGCATATTTTTTTTTGTAATCTTAGATGCAGGAACTCTATATGCTAATTCTGTTTTTGGTTTATCCATACCATCCTGTATAGGCTTAAAGAAAAATGGATAGTTGTTTGAAATAGGAACAACTTTATCTGTAAACATTTTTTTAGCATCACTACCTGATTTAGATAGTATACCTATACGAGCATCCTTAGTAATGGTTGCTCTGTTTACTCCTTCACATGAACTCATAAACGAAAAACCAGAACGTCTGATTTTTAAATAACACATTCCAAAACTTCTTTTGTCAGCTTTACATGCTTCCCAAAAAATATAAAATATTCTATTTGCTTCTCTAAAATCTGGATTACCTATATCAATCTTAGTCCATTGTAAATACATATAATGAGTACCTGTTATATAAACAGGATCACCATTATTCATAAACCAATGTCCTTCTTCTCTTCTATTGAATTCCTCTTCTATAAAATCCACCCATTGAGACTTAAACTCATCTGGAGTATCATGCCATTGAAATATAGATTTTATTCTACTTAGATCTTTTACTAAAGGAACTGTCTCCCAATACTGTTCTTCTTTTTTTGAAGACCTACTATATACCTCTTTTGGAGCTGGAGGCAACCCTATTTGTAAACCATTAATATCAATTACATTACCTAACTGTCCAGTTCTGGATATGATAACTAAATTGTATTTTTCATTATAGCCATAGAGCCAGGTTCTTGCCCTGTTTTTATTTACTAAAACAGATTTAGGGATATAGTCTTTTAAGACTTTATATAATTTATTTTGATCTTGATTCAGCAAATCCTCTTGGTGTATTGTTTTTCTTTTCAGTTATAGTTCCATTAAGAAGAGCTCTCTCTTCTTCTATTCTTTTTATTATTTCAAAAGCATCCATAATGCATAACTTCTTAGTTGCTGCTGCATTCTTTAATCTGTCAGCTGCTAAAGGATCTTCTGCTTCATATTTAATAATGTCTTCTTTAGCTACTCTAATTAACTGTGTAACAGCCTTTTCGCCTGCTTCAATTATACTTAACTTAAGTTCTTTTATATCCATTATATATATTTATAAAACATTACAAAAATTTCTCTTCCCTCTTTCCAAGATTTATTTGGATATTTACTATGAAAGTAATTAGCAGGATAAGAAATTAATCGGTTCTGTTCATAACCTACAACAGAAGCTAATCTCCATTTTTCTATTTGCTCAGAATCTTCAGTTATCATTTTATCAAACTGCTCATCTGTAAAATCTTTTGGTATTGTTTGACCATATACATCGTGTTCCCAAAAAGCTGTTCCATGTAATTCTTCCAACTCTCTTGGAGACATACACAATACAATAGCTCTATCAGGTTTTTCTCCGTTAATTTTAGAATCAGCATGTATTCTCCAGCTTGTGTCTAATTCATTATTAGACATTCTAAAGAAGCTTAATATGTTTTGTAAAGGTTTACCTTCCTTTATAGATAACTTGTCTAAGACGTACTCATTAAACGACTCTGGAGAGCTTTGAACATAAAAACTCTTATCACCTGCCTTTTGATCAATCCACTCCCCTTTGTCTAAATATTCATTACCTATTTCAAATAAGTCTTGATCTACAAAATTATCTATTACATATATCATACAAGCATTGTTATATTATGAGTAAACATTCTATATAATTTTTCTTCTTCTATAGTAAAAGGATATTCGCTGTCAGGCTGAAAAGAAATTTCATCTCCTTCATTGACACCTAAATCTAAAAGTTCTTGGTTGATATATTTAACTATTCCATATAAAGGTTCTTCACTACACCCTTTAAATATATAAGATTTTTTTTCATCAATAGGTTTTATAAAACAATACTTTCCCCAAGCCATCCATTTTATACCATCATGATACATAAAGAACTGTTCGTTGTCAACTAAAAACAAGTTGTCTTTCAAAAAGCTTCGACCACTTTGTCTTCGCCCTTGAACATCATTATAAAACTTAAAAACATTGTGATGAACTAATAAAGTGTCACCCTTAGAAACAGGGCCTTCATAGTTTATAGGCAACTCAATAACGGTTGCAAAACGATTTGATGCAGTATGATCTTCCTCGGAAACGCTGGTGATAAATTCCATTCCACCAATCTCTTTCTTATTATCGTATCTCCTATTATCTTTAGGTGTTACAATAAAGCAATCTGGAGACCTCATTAAAAGTTTATATTATACTCTAACGATATAGGTAGAGTTGATAAGAATTCTTTCCATACATAAACCTTTTCATCTTTTATAATCCAAATTCTAAAAGATCTTTCCTGGGCTTGAATTAAATGAATAGTATGACTACCTCCTAAAACTTCTTGTCCTTTAATATAGTGCATTGCTCCAGACTTATAGTCTGCTCCAACTGATATCTTTCTAATATCCATTTCATTTTATTTTAATTTAATTTAATTAAACTACATTTCCATCTCGCATCTCAAATGAAATTTCTCCATTCATAAATCCAAGATTGTCAACACCACCTGTTGCTTGTACAACCAACATTAAGGCATCATCACTATCAAACCTTTTACTTAATACAGAAGCTTTAGTAAGATCCATATCGCAACACATCATTACTTCGTCTTTTGTTGCTGCTGAAACAAAACTACATGCAGATATAAATGTCCACACTTTCTGTGTTCCTAATGGTTGACACATTAAAGCTTTATAAAGTCTTACTTCAAATTGTTTTACAGAAGAACTAACTCTTACTGTTGCTGTACAAAGATCTCTAAAACCAGTTTTACAATGTGCTTTTGGGCCACTATATAAAGATGCGTTTAAAAGCAATCCTCCTAATTCTTGAAAATTTGCAGAAGGTTCTGATATATTGTGGCCTATCCAATCGTTTGATGGAATCATTCCAGCTGGTGGAGTTGTCTGAGGGAAGATTGGATTTGCATAAATCCAACAATCAAATCCCTGTGTTTTTTGCAACTCTGAAGTATAAAAATTTCTTTTAAAATAATGAGCCTGGTCTGACGAACCACCTGTTGATGATATTGTTATATTACCTGTACTTCCAGATAATGATACTCCAGATCCAGCTGTTAAAGACAATACACCTGTATTTGTAACTGTTACTTTATCTGTAGCACCAGCAACTGTTTGAATTCCAAGTCCTTGTTCAATAGTTAAAGTATTACCATTTGTAATTACTTGAGTTACACCAGAACTTCCTTCTAATTTAAAGTCAGTCATTCCAGATCCACCACCTGTACTTGCAATAGTTATTTCATTTGCACCATTATCTGTTAGTGTAATATTTGAACCTGATACTAACTTAACTATATTCGTTACACTTGGGTTAGCTTGTAGATAGGTCATATCTACATTACCACCATTTTGAGCACTTGTATAAGTAGCTGTACCTCCAGTTGATCCATTGGATGCAGCTATTATCTGACCTTGAGCATTTACAGATATATTAGCGTTAGTATAACCTGCTGCTGCAACACCTGTATCAGCTATCTTATAAGTTACAGTGTCCGTAGCTGTTACTATACTATCAAGTCCAGTTCCTCCTAATAAAAATAAAGTATTTCCATCAGTAATAGGTTGAGTATTTTGTAAGTCTCCTTCAATTTTAAAAGAACTCATTCCACCACCACCACCTGTAGATGATATTTCTATACTACTACCACTATCAACAATTGTAATATTAGTACCAGCTGTAATATCTACAACATCTGTACTACCAGAACTTGGTGTTAATTGTATCTGAGATCCAGTACCATTTTGTAATGAACTTAAATCATAAGTTATAGGAGTGGTTGGTGCTACACCATCAGCTGCTGAGGTTAATCTTCCTTGTTGATCTACTGTTATAGATGCATAAGTATAGTTCCCTGCTACAACTGCTGTATCATCAAGATCTATTTTTAAAGTATCTAAATTTACTGCTGTAGTTGTTATACCAGTATCACCTAATAATTGAAAGGTATCTTGATCACTTATTGTTTGTAATGTACCAGCATCGCCTTGCATAAAGAATGAAGTCATTCCTGTAGCGTTGTTATTAATCCATTCAATACCTGATGCTGTAGCTGAAAGTATTTGACCAGTTGATCCTGCACCATTAGATGCAATTAATAAAGCTGGAGTCATAGAAGGTGCTGATATATTAGCAGTACCTGTCATTGAAATATCTAAACCTGATGTTGCTCCAACAAGAAGTGTGTCATTTAAACTACAACAATTACTTGATGATGTCCACTCAACACCTGTTGCTGTTGCTGTAAGATACTGACCAGGAGTACCTACAGATGCATTAGCACTAATTGTAGTGTTCGCTCCTAAAACTAAACTTCCAGTTAAAGTTATTACACCAGTCAAATTAATATCTTCCGTAGCAGTGTCACCAGCATCTAAAACTTGTTGTAAAGTAGGAAGACTACTGTTGTTAATCCAAGCTACCCCTGTATTTGTAGAACTTAATATTTGTCCTGCCACACCTACACTACCTACAGAATCTTCAATCGTTCCATCAACATCTAATGTTCCTGAAAAAGTATTTGTTCCTGAAAAAGTATTTGAACCAGCTGAAACAATTATAGCAGATGAATTAAAAGTAGTTGAGCTTGGCCCTACAAAATCAATACCTATTGCTGTTGCTGTATTACCAGCAACTAAAGTTTGTTGTATTGTACAACAAGAAGCTGCTGCTGGATCTAACCATTCAACATCAGTTCCAGTCCATGTTAATACTTGGCCTGTTGTTCCTGATGAACCAGTTGAGTCGGTTATTGTTGTACCATCATTAAAGAAAATAGTACTTGTAGAAGATAAAACTATACGACTTCCATTGTTTAACTCAAGTGCTGAATTAACTCCATTCATAACTATACCACCAGTAGTGAATATGTTATTAGTAGTAGTAGCACCTGCATCTGTAGTTTGTTGAAGATTACAACATGCTCCTCCTGCTCCTCCTGGAGTTGTCCATGTCATTATTCCTCCAAGTCCTCCTGAAGTCAATACTTGCCCAGCTGCTCCTGAAGCACCTGCAATGTATATCTGAGATAAATCAATATATCCAACACCTGCACCACCCAATAATTCAATATCACCTGTTAAGGTCATTGATTGAGTTGCTGTATTACCTGTATCTAAAACAGACTGCAACCCTTGAAGTACTGCTGCTCCTCCTGATAGACTGCTTACTAAAAAAGTAACTGTCTTATTATTGTCACTAACATCTGTAGCGATTAAAAGGTCATCCATTGCTGGTGTGACCGTAGGATAAACCGTAGTATTTTCAATTCTTGCCATTGCTGTTTTTTATTTTACCTCTTTCAGCTTCACTTCTTTTTCTTTCACTTCTCCTGTTTCAATATTAATTTCAACATCTCCATATTTTTTCTGAAGATCAACTTCTACTTTTTGATATGCTGATTTTACATCTGCAATTTTATCTAAAGTTTCTTGTTTCATTAATTCGTAATCTCCTAATTTTATTTTTAAAAGATTAAACGCATTAGTCATTGATTGAACTGAAGCTAATTCTGTTTCCGTAAGCTGCTTTGATTTGTTTGATTTTGCCATTTTGATTTTATTTAAATTAAAGTTATTATTAATTACAAAGATACTATTTTTTGATTTATTCTATCTACATAATGAAATGCTAAATCTTTCTCCACTCTTAAGGGTTACTGTAGCACATCCACTTTTATTATCAACTGCCATTGAAGCTATTGTTGACTCTTCTCCACCATCTACTGTTACAGGGAAGTCATTACCATTAGTACCATTTCTTCCAGGTTCACCTTGTTCACCTTGAACTCCTTGGATACCCTGTATCCCCTGGTCACCTTTAGCACCATTTGAGCCATTAGATCCAGCATCTCCCTGTATTCCCTGAATACCTTGGTCTCCTTTAGCACCATTTGAACCATCAGAACCGTTTGTTCCTGCATCACCTTTCGCACCATTTGAACCATTTGCACCAGCATCTCCCTGGTCTCCCTGTATTCCCTGGATACCTTGATCACCTTGATCACCTTTCGCACCATTTGAACCATTTGAACCATTCGCACCAGCGTCTCCAGTATCACCCTTTGCACCATCAGAACCATTCTTACCTGCGTCTCCTGTGTCTCCTTTTATTCCTTGTATGCCT
>TARA_R110002153_G_scaffold61031_4_pt1 | contig 55445 bp, 49 predicted proteins | sample TARA_R110002153 | Tara Oceans TARA_R110002153 (sample SAMEA4398193) | marine metagenome | biome: Polar Biome; feature: [SRF] surface water layer (ENVO:00010504); material: water (ENVO:00002006), including particulate matter (ENVO:01000060) such as... | depth 5 m | reverse complement strand
TTACTTTATAGCCAAAGCGTTCTTTTTTTAACCCAACTTAGGCATTTGGTCAAACATCTCTTTAATCCAAGCTGAGAATTGCTGCACTTTTTCCCTAGCAAAATGAGCAGGGGGAGCAACCAAGTAATACGCATAAAGGCAATCAAAGCCAAAATTAAATAGTTTAACCAATTGACCTCGCTCCAGTTGTTCATAAATCAGACTGTGTCGTATCATCGCAACCCCCTGCCCTGCTAATGCAGCTTCGATTATCGTTACACTCGAGTCATCAACTTGTAGTGCACTCTGCTCATTGTTAGGAACTATGGCGTGCTGAGCATAAAACTGTTCCCATGCAGGCATAACATCACTGCTATTTTCTTTTAAGATGGGATAGGTGATCAGTGAACCAGGCGTTAAAATCTTACTGGCCAATCGAGGGTGGCAAACTAAGTGCATTGTATCACCGGCCAATTGACGGCTTTCCAATTGCTTGTACTCTCCTTGACCAAAACGAATAGCTAAATCGAGTTCGTCTTGAGCAAAATTCAATAATCGATTTGTTGGTTGTATGCGGACATTAATATGCGGATAACGCTGTTGAAAACGATATAGTCGCGGCACTAACCAACGAGACGACAAGGATTCAACAACAGTAAGGTTAAGTATATTTGGACGGCTATCGAGCGCAACGTTACGCACCCCCTTATTAAGATAGTCAAATCCTGTTGTTATATCAGGCAATAGAGCCTGACCAGCACGCGTCAACGAAATCCTCCGATGACCCCGCTCAAACAACTGACAACCCAAAAACGCTTCCAGCGTCTTTATGTGCTGACTAATCGCAGCTTGGGTAACGTACATCTGATCGGCAGCTTCTTTGAAACTCATCGTTTGCGCTGCTGTAAGGAAGTAGCGCAATGCATTAAGAGGCGGGAGCTTGTTCATCGATAACACCGATCTCAGTTAAGATTTACTTAACTGTAGTTTAGTTTTCATCGTTTGTCAGGATATCATCGTAGTTCTATCTTAAACACTCTTTAAACGAGGGCTTAACGATGAAGAATATAATACATACAGCATTTATATCGTGTTTAACAATACTGACATTAACGCTAAGTGTGGAAGTTAATGCGCAACACACATTAGAAAAACTATACACACAGGCCGGTTATCCTTATGAGCCTCTTGTTAAACGTTCAAAATTAGTGCGGATTTTGTATCGACAAAAAGGCAAGCAAGTCAGTTGCCGGACCGAGGTTTCTCAAGATAATACCGTTTGGAAGGGAGAGGAAGTACATGCCAAGCACAGTGATTTCATCACTACGCCGCTTCGAGTTTGTTTAGGCCGCTCTGAAGCAAAAAGGTTATTAAAAAACACGTATCAATAGAGACTTTATATTGTCGCGTCTTAACTTCTGTCGATCGTTATCGCGATAAATCGCCCCGTAATTAATACTAAATAGGTATCATTTGGCGGGGCGATAATGGCAGCTTCATAGCACTATTCAATGTTGGTACTAAAAACTAATTGGCGCGTTGGCGAACTATCTCATACAAGCAAATACCGGTTGCTACAGATACATTCAGACTCGATACCGAGCCAGCCATGGGTAACTTTATTAGCTCATCGCAGTGCTCACGGGTTAATCGGCGCATGCCTTTCCCCTCGGCTCCCATAACTAACGCTATTGGACCTTGCATCTTGCAATCGTAAATACTTTGGGTTGCCTCACCCGCGGTACCAACTACCCATACACCAGCGTCTTTTATCTCACGCAGGGTACGTGCAAGATTAGTCACTTGCACTAAAGGAATTAAATCCGCAGCTCCACACGCTACCTTTCTAACGACAGGCGTAAGGGCTACTGAATTATCCTTAGGTACAACGATAGCATCGATTCCTGCTGCATCGGCAGTACGCAAACAAGCCCCTAAATTATGTGGGTCAGTCACGCCATCGAGTATCAATAAAAACGGTGATGCACTATTTTTTATAATTTCGTCTAAATCACTTTCATTAAACTGTTTACCGGGCCTCGCTTTAGCGACCACTCCTTGGTGCTGCTCACCATTGACTTTATCGTCTAATGTTTTACGTTGACAAAACTGTACAGCAATACCAAATTTACGTGCATGGTTAATAATCGTATTGATAGGCGCATCGTCACGCCCCTTGAGTACAAATAACTCAATTAAGCGCTCGGGTTCGCGTTCTATTACCGCTTCTAAAGCGTGGATCCCATATAACCACTCATGTTGAGCCATAGTTATTTACTTCCTTTACTGACCGTCGAGCGGCGTGATTTAGTCCCGGGCTTCGATTCAGTTGCCCCTTTTGCCTTAGAGCGCCGAGTACGCGGCTTCTTCTTGGTTGGGTTCGCTTTAACGCCACCTTTCGCATTTGAAGATTCAGCAGCAGCCTTAGATACTGGACTCCCCTTAGCTGGTGCACCTTTTTTGCCTGACGAAGACTTTTTAGTTCCGCGTTTCGTGCCTCTACCTTTAGGCGGGGCATTGGCTAATACAAAATCAATTTTTCGCTCGTCTAGGTTCACGCCGGCAACTTTTACTTCGAGAAGATCACCTAAACGATAAACAAGACCTGAGTTTTCACCCGCTAAATGTTGTTTGGTTTCGTCAAAGTGATAAAAGTCGTTGTCCAGTGCAGAGATATGCAATAAACCGTCGATATGAAATTCACTTAAACGTACAAAGAAACCAAAGCTAGTCACTGACGCAATCACACCCTCGAACGTATCACCAACGTGGTCGAGCATAAACTCGCACTTGAGCCAATCAGATACATCTCGCGTAGCATCATCAGCACGTCGCTCCGTCATTGAGCATTGCTCACCTAACGTTTCTACTTCTTCTGCTGAATATGCTTTGCCACCGGTTTTACTTTTACGCTGCTGCTTTTTATCTATGGTTGCTTTTAACGCGCGATGTACGACCAAATCAGGATAGCGACGAATAGGTGAAGTGAAATGTGCATAAGCGTCTAGCGCCAATCCGAAATGCCCGATGTTTTCGTGGCTATATACCGCTTGCTTCATTGAGCGCAGCAGCATAGTTTGAATAAGCTCTTGATCCGCTCGCCCTTGAATTTTATTGATCACTTCAGTGAACTCTTGGGGCGATGCATCTTTGCTAATATGATGGGTAATTCCCACCTCAGCAAGATAAGATAAAAAGGCTGTTAAGCGATCAGCGTCCGGCTCATCATGAATGCGGTAAAGTGCCTCTGCTTTTTGCTTCGACAAGGTTGTTGCTGCAGCCACATTTGCCAAAATCATACATTCTTCGATCAGTTTATGGGCATCATTACGGGTCACAGGCACAATTGTGTCAATCTTGCGCTGGGCATTAAACACAAACTTGCTTTCTTGGGTTTCAAACTCAATCGCACCACGCTGACTGCGCCTACGCTTTAGCGTACGGTACATATCATGTAAATTCTTTAAATGTGGTACTTGCTCAGCATAACGCTTATGCAACTCTGGGTTACCTTGCGCTTCTTTATCCTTCAAGAGGTCCCACACTTTTGTATAGGTCAGACGCGCTTTGGAATTCATCACAGCTTCATAGAATTGGTGCTCTACTAAATCTCCGTTTGAACTGACAGTCATTTCGCATACCATACATAAACGGTCAACCTGAGGATTCAATGAACATAGGCCGTTAGATAAGACTTCCGGGAGCATAGGAATAACTTGCTCAGGAAAATACACTGAGTTACCACGATTTTGAGCTTCGCTATCAAGGGCTGTACCTGGCCGCACGTAATAACTAACGTCTGCAATCGCCACCCACAACTGCCAACCACCGTCACTAAGAGGTTCACAAAATACCGCATCATCAAAATCACGGGCATCTGCCCCGTCGATGGTTACTAGAGGTAATTGGCGTAAATCGATGCGATTCGCTTTCGCTTCTTCCGGCACTTCTTCATTAAGATCTTGAATCTGCTTGGATACACCTTTTGGCCAGTCATGAGGAATATCAAACGTTCTCAACGCCATGTCGATTTCCATGCCCGGAGCCATGTGCTCACCCAACACTTCTATCACTTTACCGATTGCATTTACACGACGTCTGGGTCGCTGCACAATTTCCACCACTACGATGAACCCTTGGCGAGCGCCGTTTACGTACTCTGGGGGGATGGTAATTTCATGATTTATTCGGCTGTCATCTGGGATAACCATACCGACACCATTTTCAAAAAAATAACGCCCAACTATAGGTTCGCTGCGAGGCTCGATAATTTTGGCGATGCGCGCTTCGCGTCGACCACGATTATCAGTACCACTTTCTTTAACCAGTACAATATCACCATGTAATACGGTAGACATTTGTGCGTTATGAATAAATAAATCTTTTTCGCCATCGTCACGCTTTAAAAAACCAAACCCATCTCTGTGGCCAATAACGCGCCCTTGAATCAGCTCTTCTAATTTAAGTTTGGCGTATTTTTTATCACGGTTGAATTCGATTTGCCCTTCGCGCTCCATTGCACGCAAACGACGTTGGATGCCAATGCGGCTATCTTCATCTTCGGCATTTAATAGATGACAAAATTCAAGAAAGGATAACGGCTTTTTAGCGTCAGTAAGCATTTGCAGTAAATATTCTCGGCTAGCTACTGGGTTTTCGTATTTTTCTTTCTCGCGCTGGTAAAAGGGATCGTCGCTCATATAAGTGATGGCGTTTCCATGTAAGGTAAATTATGCGACTAGTATAACGAAGCTGACGCAATTAAAAACGCTTTATTGACCACAACGGGACGCAAGTGAATCAATATACAATAAAGAAAGGGAATTAAAGTGAAGTGAATTAGGTGTCCAACGGACGTTTTGCTTTACGTACCGCTTTAGGATGCATCAGCTTTTCTAACTTAGTTAAGCAACTCGTGATTTTTTGATGCGTTTTTTTATCGTTAGTAATTGCGTTATACAACCAATGATAAGCGTCTTCGTAATCATAAGGGCTGCCGTAACCATCCAGGAATAATTCCACCAGCTCAATTTGCGCCTTTTGATTACCTAACATAGATGCTTCACGCAAAAATACGACTGCTCGCTCTTTATCTTGCTGAACCAATTTACCTTGAGCGTAATATCGACCTAACTGCTCCAACCCTTCTGCCAAGCCTTGATCCGCCGCTTGGCGCATAAAATTAATACCTCGCTCAGGCTCAGCAGTGACACACACGCCCCAAGCCAGCATGTCGCCCCACAAAAACTGATACGCTGGTATTTTTAGTGTCTGCGCTCTAGCTTCGATATCTTGTACCAGTTGACAGTCATCTAATACCACTTGCGTTAAATGTTCATTCCGCTGAATCAAGCGTAATAATTCATCCTGAGAATAAAGCTGTACCGCTTTAATTTCCTCTGCCGCTTGGCTAAAAGATGAACAAACAGAAAGCAAAGTTAGCACTATTGCATACAATGTAAGTTGAGACGTTTTAGGTAAGAATAAGATCATAGTGATATCAAATAGCTGAGACTCATATGAGTATTATCGGCAGTTGTCAGAATTGATAAACCCAAAACTGCCTAATTGCTATTTTTAATATAACGCTAAACGCGTTATTCGCTCGTTAATGCAGATTGTACGACTTGTGCATGCTCAATTAAATCATGACCGAGGTCAGTTAAATAACCACCATCAGGTAAAGTAATAATACCTTTATCGAATAAACGTTTAGCCGCTGCAATGACATCAGGCTCGGCGTCGTTGTGAACTTTCAATCCTTGCATTAAGCTGGTCGTTGGAAATTTTAATAATAAATTAAACTCATTAACCATTTCAGTGGTAAGAGACATAGGCAATCCTCGAGAAGTGTTTATAAAGACTGTACATAAAGCTTGCTCAGCTTACTTTTACCAGCTAAATAATACGCATCAAAGTAGATAACAAATCTGACCTTATGCGATTCAAAAGTATGTCGAGCGAACCAATTAACGTTGCATAACTTGCCAATCCAATAAACCATTAGCTGCTTATAAAAGCAAGCCTAAAAATCTAAATCTTTTATCTCTAATGAATCGATACAATTGTAAAATAACTAAAAATAACAAGGTCTAACGATCCATCTCGTAACTTGGGAGCGAGCAGTTTATACTCGGTAAGTAACGCCATTGTGAATTTTACTATTCTATTCATTCGATCGTCGATTAAATGTATATTTAAGTAATATAAATGAACGCTAGCAGTTTGAACCTCACGTTATTCTGCAATTCTTAAGAAGATTTATTAAGCGAAAGCAGATACGCTCACAATAAACTTCATTTACATTCTAATTATTTGCGGCTTCAATTCCGCAATCTGATATAAGCGCAGAACATTATTATGCACCATACCCTTTGTAAGGTTGATTCAATCGTTGCTCTTAATCCAGTGGTGAGTTTGGTTACGCTTACCCCGCAACAAGCCTTTAGTCACCAAGCTGGACAATATTTAAAGGTAGTTATGGATGAGGATGACCAACGACCATTTTCTATCGCTAATGCACCACGCAAAGATGAAAAAATTCAACTACATATCGGGGCTGAACCTGGCAATAGTTACGCTGGCGAAGTACTTGATAAAATGCGTCAAGATGGCGAAATAACGATAAATGGTGGCTTAGGCAGTGCGTATGTACGAACTACCGTTAGCATGCCGACTATTTTACTGGCTGGCGGTACAGGTTTTTCTTATACCCAAGCTATATTGCAAAAAATACTTGAGGTCACACAGCATACTGAAGGTCATAAAGATCCCTTATTCTTGTATTGGGGCACACGCTCCACTGCCGATATGTACGCCTATGAAGAGTTAGTTGCGCTAGCAAAACAGCATGAACACTTTAGCTTTATTCCAGTTGTTGAACATCCTGGCCATCAATGGGCGGGGAAAACGGGCTGGGTTCACAAGGCCGTACTAGAAGATTTTGTCAGTTTAGAGCCCTATCGTGTTTATGTTGCCGGACGGTTTGAGATGGCGGGTATCGCGCGGGAGGAGTTCCATCAGCAAGGTTTAATACTTAAGAACCTATATGGCGATGCCTTCGAGTTTATTTAATGGCTCAGTGAATATTAAATAACGTCAGTGGAAATCGAGCGACAAAACACAAGTTGTATTGCTGCTTATCAGCAATACAACTTTGATGCTAAATTTTAACGGTCCAGATGCGCTATACAGCGCCGCTGAAATCTAGCTGCCGCCAAGCTTCATATACAAATACAGATACGGCGTTTGATAAGTTCATACTGCGGCTGTCTGCGAGCATAGGAATACGTACCCGTTGTTCAGGCGGTAAACTCTGGATCACGTCATCCGGTAAACCACGTGTTTCGGGTCCAAACAGTAATGCGTCTCCAATCCTATATTCAGCTTTGGCGAAAAAGGTTGTCCCCTTGGTTGTGCAAGCAAACACACGTTTAGGCTGCCTAGCATCTAAATAAGCCTGCAAACTGGGATAGCGAACCACATTAGCAAATTCATGATAGTCAAGCCCTGCTCTGCGAACTCGCTTGTCATCCCATTCAAATCCTAATGGTTCTATTAAGTGCAACGCAAACCCCGTGTTAGCGCATAAACGAATAATGTTGCCTGTATTGGGTGGAATTTCAGGTTGATATAAAACGATATCCAGCATGTATAATGTCGCAGTAGTTCTAGATTAAAGAGATTCTAACAAATATGCGCTTGTGCCGGTAAGCTTTATCACACTGGCGGTGTATCCATAAATGTGAGTATCTGCTGCATACACGGCTGGCGATATTGGTCTTGCTCGAGTAATACCTCATGCCTTGCCCCAGCTATTCTCAGTACATTACAGTTCGGCATTCTGTCTAAGACCCGGCTTTGTCGTTTATTATCAACGACTGTGTCATCACCTGCTTGCACTGCACATACGGGTAGCGCTATCTGAGCTGCATTTTCTTCAATACTGTTCATAGCAACCAATGCTGCCCGTAGCCAATGCCCTGTTACGCCACCCAGTTGCACTTCGGGCTTTAGGTTATATTCATCTCTGAACAACCGGTAGCGCGTATCGCTGTGGGTAAGTTCATTAAGGGAAAACGCTGTTTCCTGATAATCTTTTTGCCCCAAGAAATAACTCGCATCGTGGCCTAAACCACGACTAATAAGCAAGTTCGCACCTATTAATATTTTTGCTATCCAATCTGGCAAAGCGGGACGAATACCGAACATAGGCGCACAAAACACAACTTGCGAAAAGTCATCAGGATGCGCCAATATATACAATGCGCCAATCGCACAGCCCATTGAATGACATAACAACTGCGGCTTATGGCGAGCATTCGGTTGAATTATTTGTTGATAAAACTGTTTAAAATCGGCCACATAGTCGGAAAAATCATGTACAAAACCCATATGAGGATTACGGGTCATACGTCCCGATAAGCCCTGGCCCCGATGATCATGAATAAACACCGAATAGCCATTTTGGTACAAATCAAACATGACTTCTTGATACTTAACCCAAGATTCAATTCGGCCCGTTGAAATTGCCACCGCTCCTTTAGCCTCTGAATGGCATAAATAAGCATAGCTAATCGAAATTCCGGACACACCGACAAAGTGGCCCTGAACCACGGCTGCCATCAATGGTTTAATTTGATCGCGATACGTTAGCTCAAGTTGCTTTTCATTACTTATTAGGTAGTTATCCGCCATATTTAGCCTCAATGGTTTCACTAGGCTGGTAGCTTAGCAGAGCAGATTATGGCTGCATACAAAGGCGTTAATCAATAATGGGTAAGCGAATGTGCACACACAAGCCGCCTTTGATTTGATTATGTGCAGTAATCTTGCCGTTATGCACGGCCACAGCTCGGCTGGCGATGGCTAAACCAAGACCAATTCCTCCACTATCTCGCTCGCGCGCGCTAGAAACTCGGTAGAAGGGTTGGAAAATATTACTCAGATCTGATTCAGGTATGCCCACTCCGTCATCACAGATAACCAATTCAGCTATTTTATCTTTTATGCATAAGGTAAAAGATACGTGCCGGTCGGCATACTTCAATGCGTTTCGCAGTACGTTTTCAATACCACTGGCAAGCAAATCTTCATCAGCACTAATGTTGGCATCACATTCTATGTTTACTGATAGTTGCTTATCCATTGATTTAGCCTCAAATTCGCAATCGGCCAATAGCCCCGTTAACAAAGCATCAAAACTAATGGTCCGCTTCTGTGAGACTCGTGCATTACTATCCAATCTCGACAACATCAATACCTGAGCGACCATATGCTCCATTTGATGGGCTTCTTTTTCGATTCTTGCCATCGCTTGTTCATTACTTGCTGATGACACTGATGGGTCTTGTTGCTGAGCAATGCCAATCGCTAATTGCATACGCGTCAAAGGCGAGCGTAACTCATGAGAAATATCCCCTAACAGTCGTTTTTGTCCATTTAGCAACGTTTCTATTTGTTCCGCCATATGGTTGAAATCTCGGCCTAACTGACCAATTTCGTCACCACGATAACTGGCTGATCCTACGCGACTCGTTAATTCACCGCTGGCCATACGCTTGGTAGCATCTTGCAGTTGCTTTATGGGTTTAACTAACGACCAAGCGATTAAAGAGCATAAGAAAGCACTTATTAATAACACCAAACTAATCAGCAACAAAGGGGGTTTTCGGCGCATTTCTCCGGGAAATCCCATTGGTCGAACACGCCCAACAAACAGCAAGTAATCTGTGTCCACTAAGTTAATCGCCATAGGACCACTAAAATCCCCCATAGGGGTAATGATGCGTAAAGGATTAGCCGAGTCGATGAGATCTAAGAAAGGTTTTTCATTGTGTAAGCGTGGCATCGGGCCACTTAATATAATTTCTTTATTTTGCGGGTTAAGAAGAATAACGGTCATCTTGCCACGTTGACCAAAACGCTCTAAGGTATTTTGCACAGGCTCGCCGTCGCGATTGCGAGAAAACTGACGTTGTAACGACTTGCGGCTGTTTTCAAGCATAAACTGCTGCTTCTCATCCATGGGCAGGTATTCAACTTCAGGTGTAATACTTTGCATTATCCAGACAGCGCCGACTATCATCACAATGGTCGTACCCCAAAACCACAAAAAAATGCGTCCATACAAACTACGAAACGGATTAAGGTGCTGCCAGTTCATTATATTTCACCTAAATAAACATAGCCGACACCCCTATGGGTTTTAATTTTATCGTGTTCACTGAATTGGTTTAACTTTTTGCGTAAGTTACTGACATGCATATCAATACTTCGATCAAACGCAGCAAGCTTTCGCCCCAACACTTGTTCACTAATCGCCTGTTTAGGCACAAGATCAGGGCTACAACTCATCAATAATCGAAGAACTGCAAACTCGGTGCCTGTCAGCTCTACTTTCTGGGCATTACAAGCCACGGTTTGTGCCGCAACATTTAATTGCACGTCGCCAATTTCAATCACACTTTGTTTCTGCTTTTCGCCTTGCAGGCCAGCTTGTATATCGACCCGACGCACAATGGCTTTGACTCGTGCAGACAGTTCTCTATGATTAAACGGTTTGGCAAGGTAGTCATCAGCACCTAGTTCAAGACCCAATATACGGTCAAAATCATCGCCTTTGGCTGTTAACATAAGTACAGGTGTAATATGCGTAGCTCGCAAGCGCTTTAGCACCTCAAAACCATCTAATTTAGGTAGCATTACATCCAATATAATCAAATCGAAATACTGACCCGATTTGGCGGCAAATAAGCCCGCTTCGCCATCACTGGCTACCTGAACCTTATAACCTTGAGCGCTTAAGTACTCTTTTAATAACTCAGTCAGCGCATGGTCATCATCAATCAACAACAGAGACTTTTCTATCATGTGTATATTCCTTACAGCCACTGCGACATATTAAAAGTCGCATTTATATACGTAAAATAATAACGGAAGCGCTCATCAGAGGCTTACGATTTACGTAATCTTTACACTGGGCTTGCGTTTCTTTGCGCAAGGATTGATAAACTAATATCGCATTCTAGCCCTTACGAGGAACATTTCATGCGAACCATGAAATTATTGTTTTCCCCTATCGCTATCTCGTTAGCGATGTTTTTAACGCAAGCATCAGCGAAAGCTAATCCTTTGGAGCGTAATGGCCCTGGATATTTGTACCCCATACTTGAACAGCTGGAACTGTCAGACACTCAGCGTCAAGACCTAAGATTACTGCTTAAACAGAAACACGCAGATAATGCCACGCTTGAACAAGACATGCATACAAATCGCGAAGCTCTGCGTACCTTAGAGCAAAACACCGTGTGGAATGAAAACGATATTCGCAGCGTAATTGCGCAAAGCTTGCCCTTACGCGCAGAACTTATGTGGCAAAACCTACAAATTCAACATCAACTTTGGTTAACCTTAGATACGACTCAGAAACAGTCATTTATTAATAAACTCAGTGAAGAAACACTACCAGATAAGCCTGCTGGGCGAAAAAATAATCGAGGTCGTCGTTTCGAAGCGCTGGCGCTTACTGAGCAACAAGATGCGCTATTGGTCGCTGGGCACGAAATAGAAAAAGCTAATCGTGAAAAGAATAAAGCGAGTCATATTGCGTTAAAAGAACGCATGCTAGCGCTAATCTCACGTGATGAACTGCTAAAAAGCGATTGGCTAGCATTGGCGCAAGAAACAAAAGATTCGCAACTTGAAAATGCAGTAAGTCAGGCTAAAAACAAATATGATTTTTGGAATATTTTAACGCCTAAACAACAGCTAAAGATGCTTGAAATACAGTCATTACCAAGAAAGAAAATGTCTAGAAAACAGCGTCATCATGCAGACGACGCCTAAATTTTATTACCAGGGTATGCGCTATTGCCTGTATGTCGAGCATATTACTACCTTTACGCGTAGCTTTGCGAATTAGCGCAAGTGACTGCACCTAACCTGTAGCTAGCCATAAAGATAATGCTCTTGACTAAGGAGTATATTGACATCAACACGGTCTAATACTCAGGCATTGCCCGTTCGTACAAGCCTTCAATAAACAGTGGCGATGTAATTAACATATCCGCTGTTGAGGTATTGCAGGCGACGGGTAAGTTCCACACAGAACACAAACGCAATAACGCCTTAACGTCGGGGTCGTGAGGTGCAGGATTAAGGGGATCCCAAAAGAATATCAAGCTATCCAATTTACCTTCGGCAATCAATGCACCAATCTGTTGATCCCCACCTAGTGGTCCGCTTTTATAGCGAGTAACCGGTAAATCTAACGCCTCTTGTACCAAACCACCCGTGGTGCCTGTGGCCACTAACTTATGTTTAGAAAGTTCTTTTTTATGTTCTATTGCCCAGCGGATCAATTCTGTTTTTTTGTGATCATGCGCAACTAGCGCAATCGTCTTTTGCATGTTTTACCCCAATAACCTAACTAAAATTTTGAAATCAATTAATGCTTCCATATAACTCATAAAGCAAAACGGTTTACAGCACTGGATACTTTTTGATTTTCAACCATTCCGCCGAGGGTCACAAAATGTCTTTTGTCTCCCTCTCCAATTGGTAATAGCCCCCTGTGATCCATACTAGCATTGTCCATTTCAGTGACTTGCCATTTATCTTGAGCGAAATCGTAGCGCCAAATTTGCTTACTCGGTTTTGCAGGCTCACCGTTATAACCTATTCCATCATAGTTGTAGGGGTTATCTGAACCGCCCACAAATATCGCAGAATTAGTTGCGCTATCGCCTACTCCAGCCATGCGATAACGTGCCATTCCAGTTGGGTGGGCCACCGAACGCCAATCGATTTTATGCACTTCATCCTTATCAATCGTGCCGTGGTAACAAGCTGGTTGTGCTGAAAACGTGCGACGTTTATCCGGATGAACATCGACTTTAACTCCATCACAAAGCAATATATTATCGGCAACGATTGCACCTGCATGACCAAATACTGGCTGACCTAAAAAAGGCGATCCTTGTTGCCAGCTATCGGTTTGTACATCGTAAATTTGTACTAAATTGACATTACCATCGTTATGCCAACCGCTAATTAAATACACATACCGATGGAGATAAACCAGTGCAATTGCATCGTCAACTGCCACGGGAGTCGCGGAGATGGGATAATAAGTATCGGTCACAACGTCATAGCGAAAATTATCAGGGCTCGATACTTCGTTATGCGCTTGGTCAACCGTATAGCCGCCAAATATATAAGCCATACTATCGACACCGACTGCGACACTGGCTAATCGACCTGATTGAGACAAACTTGATGGCACCGGTGATTTTGCTTGCCAATGGCTGACATTAGCATTCAATCTTTTGCTGTCTTTACCACGTGGGTTAATATTCAGCGCCCACACTTTGTTATGCACTGCGTCGTAGGATTTTTTTGCACCTAAGCCCATAAAAGACAGTAAATAACTGCCTTTAATGGAATGCACTTTTACTACAGCGTTGTTTGTAACGGGTTCTGGCATAGCAGGATATGTCACTATTGATTGTTGCGACGCTTTGGCTGTAGGTGATGTTTTCTCAAAAGAGGTAAGTTGAGATGAGATCACCTCGTTTGCCGATACTTGGGCATTAATAGTACGACCACTTAGCAAACAAATACTTGCTAACGCGGCACACAACATTACTAACAGTCGAGTTTTAAATCTTTGCCTCACTAAGCTCATTAAAAACAAACCTGTTTAATAAAATTGCGCAGTAAATTAACGGTAGGGTCAACATAATGCAGAGAAATAAACTCATCAGGTTGATGGGCTTGCTCTATGCTACCAGGACCTAACACTATAGTGTCGCAGCCCAATAGGTTGATAAACGGCGCCTCTGTTGCATAATTAGCGCTAACCGGATCGAAACCCGTTAATGTTTTAGCCAGCTCTAAAATTCCTTGTTCATTGCGACATCCAAATGCAGGTGCCGTCTCATACATTGCTTCACGGGTAATTCGCTGAGGGTATTTTTGCTTAAGCGGCGCTAATGCCTCATCAATCAATGCAATGGCCTGCTCATCACTCAGGGACGGAATGGCACGTAAATCAAAATTCAGCTGACAGTGCCCGCAAATACGATTTTCACCGTCCCCACCGTGAATATGCCCAAGATTCATAGTGACTTCCGGCACGCTAAACGCATCGTCTCGGTATTTTTCCGATAACTGCTGTTTTAAAGCAATCAATTTACCGATGGCCTGGTACATAATTTCTATAGCATTAACGCCCTTCGCTGGATCGCTTGAGTGCCCAGCTTTACCTTCGATATTCAAACTATGCCCCATATGGCCCTTGTGTTTGAATATCGGTTTAAGCTCTGTTGGCTCACCGATAATCGCCATATCCGGTTTGATTAACTGTTGCTCAACAAAAAAACGCGCACCAGCCATAGACGTTTCTTCATCGGCGGTCGCTAAAATGTAGAGTGGTTTTTTCAAATTTTTAAGCGGAATATCCTTTATGGCTTCAAGAATAAAGGCAAAAAAGCCCTTCATGTCACAGGTTCCTAAGCCATATAGCTTGCCGTCAGCCTGCTGTGCGACAAAGGGGTCAAACTGCCATTTGTTATCGTCAAATGGTACAGTGTCTGAGTGACCCGATAACAACAACCCTCCCTCACCCGTGCCAATTTTCGCCAGCATATTGTATTTATCACGTGTATTTGGCACTTTTTGAATACTTATGTTGAAATCGTAATCACTAAACCATGCCGAGAGCAAATCAATAATAGGCCGGTTAGATTGGTCTAAATCTGCGCTAAACGCGCTGATAGACGGTGTTTTAATGATATGTGCATAACGTTCTAAAAAAGACAAAGATGGCATAACCAAACCTTTAAATAATTATTCATTTTATTTGCATAAGTATATAACACATGGCATACTCGGCGACAACATGGTTTAACTATTTAGCAAATACACTTTTAGCTAAAATTATTCATACATATTATCTTAATTCGGTTTAATTACGCATATGAATTCTATTACATTAAAATTCGATTCCCTGCCTAGCTTCGCCAGCATGTTGTATCGACGATAAGTCGAGGTCTGATGCGTTTAGCTCGCCCAGACCTTTAGCATTTGCTAAAGGTCTTGGGTTTTTTTTATTTTTATCACCATTGTTTAGTAAATTAAACCTTCACGATTAGTTAGAGATATACGTTTTATGATCAAAACTTGTATTATCGGAGCCAGTGGTTATACCGGCGCTGAATTAGCCTCTTTGGTTCAACGTCACCCACGCTTTGAGTTAAATGCCTTATTTGTGTCAGCACAAAGTCAAGATGCCAACAAAAAACTTGGTGACGTGCACGGTTACTTGTTTGCACAAGTAAACTTGCCGCTGACCCCATTGAATGACGATATCTTAAATTCTCTAGCGAATGAGATGGATGTCATTTTTCTTGCCACCCCTCATGAAGCGAGTCACGACTGGATGCCCGTTTTATCTTCCGGCAAAGCCGTGGTGTTTGATTTGTCGGGTGCATTTAGGTTAAAAGACCAACAAGTATTTGAACAATACTACGGTTTTGCTCATCAACAGCCAGCATGCTTAGAGCAAGCGGTTTATGGTTTGGCTGATTGGTTTGCTGAGGACATTAAAAAAGCGGATATCGTAGCGGTGCCCGGTTGCTATCCTACAGCTTCGCTTAGCGCCTTAAAGCCATTGCAAAATGCTGGTTTTATTGCGGATGGCCACTTACCTATTATTAATGCGGTATCAGGTGTGTCTGGTGCGGGTCGCAAAGCGGCAATGGCCAGTAGTTTTTGCGAAGTAAGCCTACAAGCCTATGGCGTATTGGGTCATCGCCATCTACCTGAAATAAGTGCCTACTTAGGCCGAGAGGTTATCTTCACGCCACATTTAGGTAACTTCAAACGCGGAATTTTGGCCACTATTACCGTTAAAGTGAATTCAGATGTGAGTGCGCAAGCAGTGGCTGATGCGTTTGAGCAGGCTTACCAGAATCATCCAATTGTGCGTATTCGCAGCACATGGCCGAAGTTAGATGATGTTGTGGGTACACCGCATTGTGATTTATTTTGGAAGCTAGATCCTGATAAAGGCTACCTTGTCATTACCAGCGCTATCGACAACCTGCTTAAAGGTGCAGCATCGCAAGCGATGCAGTGTGCTAATCTGCGATTTGGCTTTGTATCGCAATTAGGGTTAATTCATGAGGTGGCAATATGACCCCCTTAGTGATTAAAGTAGGTGGCGCGTTTATGCAGGCCACCAAAGAAGCGCTACAATTACTTAGCGTTATCAAGCAACTACAACAAAGTCGCCCTGTCGTATTGGTTCACGGCGGCGGCCCTATGGTTGAGCAGTTACTAGAATCGCTACAGTTAACCAGTACTAAGATCAATGGTCTTCGTGTAACACCACCAGAGCACATGCCTTATATTACCGGCGCGCTAGCGGGCACGGCAAACAAACAGTTATGTTCTTTTGCAATCCGCGCAAGTACGACTCCTGTCGGTTTGTGCCTAGCTGATGGCAATATGACCATTTGTACCATACTCGATCCTGCCCTTGGCGCAGTCGGTGTTGCTAAAGCAAATTCACCAACTATGTTGAATTTGTTGCTCGAGGCGAATATCCTGCCGATCATCAGCTCAATTGGAGCCGATGAGAAAGGTAATTTGCTCAATGTAAACGCCGACCAAGCAGCAACCGTTATTGCGCAACTGCTAAATGCCGACTTGCTGTTGCTGTCGAATGTGCCTGGTGTTTTGGATCACAACAAAGCCCTGATTAACCAACTCACTGCGCTAGATATTGATGGTTTAGTGACCTCAGGGGTGATCAAAGATGGTATGCAAGTGAAAGTTGACGCCGCACTTGATGCTGCGACGAGTTTACAGCGCCCCATAACAATCGCGAGTTGGCAAACACCTGAGCAACTCTTAGGATTGCTGGCGGGTAACCCTGTTGGCACTACCATAATCCCAAATATTTAAGGTACCTCCATGAAAAAGGATCTACTGTCGTTCACTGATTGGTCAGCAAAAGACCTCAATGCGCTATTACAATTGGCTATCACCATTAAGAATAATCCAGCTGATTATCGACAAGCTCTAGCGGGTAAATCGATTGTCGCTTTATTCGAAAAGCCCTCTTTACGTACCCGTGTCAGCTTCGATATTGGCATTCATAAATTGGGTGGGCATTTGGTTTATTTAGACAGCCAATCCAATAAATTGGCTGGCCGTGAAGACACCAAAGATATGGGCAACAACCTTGCGTGTTGGGCTGATGCTATTGTCGCTCGTGTATTTGCTCACTCTACATTGGAAGAGCTGGCCAGTGCCGCTAAAGTACCGGTTATTAATGCGTTGTGCGACATGTATCATCCTTGCCAAGCCCTGGCAGATTACCTAACACTTACAGAACGCTTTGGCGATCTGAGCAATGTTAAACTAGCGTATATCGGTGATGGCAACAACGTGACACATTCTTTAATGATTGTCGGCGTAACATTAGGCTGTGGAGTCGTAGTGATTACGCCTCCTGGATACGAAGTTGATCCAAAAATCGTTGCGTTAACCGAGCAAAAAGCGGCCGAAAATGGTGGCAAGTTGGTCATAAGTACCGATATAAATGCGGCCAACGGCGCCCACGCTCTATATACCGATACGTGGATTTCAATGGGTGACGAAACCCCAATTGAAACCATTAAACAGGCCTTTGGTAAATATAAAATCGATGAAGCGATGATGCAATCGACTGGTGCACAATACGTTATGCACTGTCAGCCAGCCCATCGCGACTTAGAAATTAGCGGTACCTTGATTGATTCAAAGCAATCACTTTTGATGCAGCAAGCAGAAAACAGAATGCACGCCCAGAATGCCATTTTAGTGCATATTCTTGGCGGCGCAGCATAACCCCATTTAACATTTTTTAGGTAAAGACAATGAGCAAGAAAAACATTAAAAAAGTGGTATTAGCCTACTCAGGCGGTTTAGATACATCGGCGATTATTCCTTGGTTAAAAGAGAACTACGACTGTGAAGTAATTGCTTTTGCAGCAGATGTTGGTCAAGGCGACGAAGAATTAGAAGGGCTACGAGAAAAAGCCATTAAAACCGGTGCCAGCGAATGCTACATCGTTGATCTAAAAGAAGAGTTTGTTTCTGATTATATCTATCCAACCATCACAACAGGCGCGGTTTACGAAGGTCAGTACTTATTGGGTACGTCTATGGCACGCCCAATTATTGCCAAAGCCCAAGTTGAAATTGCCCGTAAAGTCGGTGCAGATGCGTTATGTCATGGTTGTACCGGTAAAGGTAACGACCAAGTACGTTTCGAAGGCACCTTCGCAGCACTTGCCCCAGAGCTAACCGTTATCGCACCTTGGCGTGAGTGGGACATGGTTTCTCGCGAAGACTTACTAGACTACCTAGCTGAGCGTGATATCAAAACCACTGCTTCTGCGACTAAAATATACAGCCGAGATGCAAATGCTTGGCATATATCTCACGAAGGTGGTGAGTTAGAAGATCCATGGTGTGAGCCAAGTAAAGAAGTCTGGACCATGACCGTTTCACCGGAAGATGCACCCAATACACCTGAACGTGTGGAAGTTAGCTTCGAACATGGTCGTATGGTTAAAGTTAACGGTGAAGCGCTTAGCCCATATCAGTGTTTGGTTAAATTGAATACGTTAGCTGCCGCTCACGGCGTTGGCCGCATAGATATCGTCGAAAACCGTTTAGTCGGCATGAAATCACGGGGATGTTACGAAACCCCAGGTGGCACCATTATGGTAGCGGCGTACAAAGCACTAGAAAGCCTAGTTCTGGATAAAGCAGCCCTTAAATACCGCGAGCAAATCGGTCTAGAATTCTCACATGTTATGTATGACGGGCGCTGGTTTACCCCCCTTAATGACGCGTTATTGGCAGGCGCCGCAAGCTTTGCTGAGCAAGTAACTGGCGACATCGTAGTTAAGTTATATAAAGGCCAAGCCACTGTTACACAACGTCGTTCACCTAACAGTTTGTACTCTGAAGATTTCGCGACCTTCGGCGCCGATGATGTATACGACCAAAGCCATGCTGAAGGCTTTATTCGTTTATACAGCCTATCGAGCCGTATCGGTGCGTTAAATAAAAAAGGCATTCCATTTAAAAATACAGGTATCGAATAATGAGCTTGTGGGGCGGACGTTTTCAAGACGGGAGCAGTGCGATGTTTCGCACTGTTAACGACTCATTACCTTTTGATAGAGTACTGGCGAGTCAAGATATTCGTGGCTCAATCGCGTGGTCTCGCGCTATCGCCAAAGCAGGTGTACTGACGCAAGAAGAACAGCAACAACTTGAAGAGGCACTCAATGCCTTACTGGTTAAAGCTGATGCAAATGAGCTAGATTTTGATGCAAGTAGTGAAGAAGATATTCACAGCTTCGTTGAAGCAACCTTAATCGAGCAACTCGGCGATGTAGCGCGTAAGCTTCATACCGGTCGTAGTCGTAACGATCAGGTCGCCACAGATTTTCGTTTATGGACGCGCGAACATGTAGAATTGTTGGTCGAAGATGTGCAAGCTGTGATTGGATCTCTGGTTGGTAACGCCGAAGCAAATAAAGATGTGATATTACCCGGCTATACCCATTTACAACGTGCTCAACCGGTGCGTTATCCGCATTGGTGTTTAGCCTATGTTGAAATGCTAAAACGTGATTTGAGTCGTCTTCAAGATTTAAAAGTTCGTTTGAACCAATGCCCACTTGGCAGTGGTGCGTTAGCAGGCACGACTTATCCAATCGATCGTCAGACTATCGCTGAAGAACTTGGCTTCGATAGTCCCTGTGTAAACAGCTTAGATGCCGTATCTGACCGAGACTATGTTTTAGAATTACTCTTTGTTGCCAGCACAAGCATGATGCATTTATCACGTATGGCCGAAGACCTAATATTCTATAACTCTGGCGAAGCAGGTTTTATTCAACTAGGCGACGCAGTTACCTCTGGCTCATCACTGATGCCCCAGAAAAAGAATCCTGATGCATTGGAGTTAATGCGCGGTAAATGTGGTCGAGTATTCGGTAGCTTACAAGCAATGCTCGTCACCATGAAAGGCTTGCCCTTGGCATACAACAAAGACATGCAAGAAGATAAAGAAGGCTTGTTTGATGCCACAAACCAATGGCATATATGCCTGCGTATCGCTTGTGAAGTCATCGATAGCATTAAACTCGATAGCGATCGTTGTGCAAAAGCAGCCCGTGAAGGTTACGCCAATGCCACTGAGTTAGCTGACTACCTTGTCGATAAGGGTATTCCGTTTAGAACGGCCCATGATATTTCTGGACGTGTGGTACTTGATGCGCTTGAAAAGAAAAAAGCCATCGAGGAACTTAGTATTGCCGAACTTAAAGTTTACTCACCCGTGATTGAAGATGATGTATATCCTGTTCTTCAACTTGAGTACTTGGTAAATAAGCGCGACATACTAGGCGGAACAGGTATAAAACCTGTGCTGGCGGCACTAGCGAACGCAAAAGCATCGCTGACCAAATAGCCGTGTAAAGCGTAAGGAAAACACGTGGTACTTTCACACAACGACAGCGTAAAGCTTTTTCGCAATTCAGCGCCTTACATTAATGCTCACAGGGGTAAAACCTTTGTATTAATGTTTGGTGGTGAAGCGGTTGAAGATGCAAACTTCGCCAACATTATTCAAGATATCGCCCTGCTTAACAGCTTGGGCGTAAGATTAATTTTGGTTCACGGGGCACGTCCGCAGATCGATCAGCGTGTTGCTTTGCGACATGTAGAACCGCGTTTTTGTGAAGATCTGCGTATTACTGATAAACAAACCTTGGAATGTGTGAAAGATGCTGCCGGCTCAGTGCGCTCGCAAATTGAAGCACTGTTAACCATGGGTTTAGCCAATTCCCCAATGCACGGTGCACAAATACGCGTTTGTTCGGGTAACTTAGTCGTCGCGATGCCTATTGGCGTACGTAACGGCGTAGATTACGAACATACTGGTTTAGTGCGGCGCATCGATGTCACGGGTATTAATGATCATCTTGAAGATGGCTCGATCGTATTATTGCCGCCTATGGGCTATTCCCCTACTGGCGAAGTATTCAATTTGAGTCACGAAGATGTAGCAACAAATGCCGTTAAAGCACTTAAAGCTGACAAGCTGATTATCTTTTCAGAACAAGATGGTTTAGTGGATGAAACAGGCCGATTGTTACGTAACATTCAACTTAATTCATTGTATCCCATGCTAGAGCAAGCCCATTTCCATGCGGAAAAGCACACTATTCAAACCATTATCGATAGCCTCGAATCTGGGGTAAGTCGTTGCCATTGCGTGAGCTATGGTCAAGATGGTGCCTTACTACAAGAATTGTTCACCCGCGACGGTGCTGGTTCGCTGATATCGCAAAGTTATTATGAACAGCTTCGCAGCGCGACGATTGAAGATGTGGGTGGCATATTGAATCTGATTAACCCGTTGGAAGAAAAAGGGGTTTTGGTCAAACGCTCCAGAGAAATTCTCGAACGTGAAATTGAACAGTTTACCATTATCGAACGCGACGGTATGACAATAGCTTGTGCTGCTTTATATCCCTACGCTGAAGAGCAATGTGGTGAATTAGCGTGTGTTGCGACACATACTGATTATCGTGGCGGTAATCGCGGTGAACGTCTATTGAACGCCATTCGTGAGCAAGCAAAAATACAGGGCCTAAAGTCTATCTTCTGTTTAACCACTGTAACCTCTCATTGGTTTTTAGAACAAGGTTTCGTGCTCGCCTCATTGGACGACTTGCCCGCTAAAAAGAAATTGCTGTATAACTTTCAACGCAATTCTAAAGTCTTTGTTTTAACACTGTAATATAAGCTTCAATATAATTTGCAAAGGCAATTTCAGTCGAAATTGCCTTTGCTCTTTCTTAGTATAATTTAGGACTTTCATGACCAAAGACGATCTGATCATCCAAGTGCAAACTCAAGCTAAAAATGTTGAGTTCAGCCAAGTAATCAATGTGATCCAACAAAATTATCAATATTCAGCAACAGCTTTCACCAACGGTGATTTAGTCAATGAAAAAGGGAGTAACGAGGGCTCATGTAAAATATTTTACTTTGCGCTGTTAAATCAACTATCTGAAGTTGAAACCTTGAGTTTATTTGGTACCTTCTATCGAAACGATGTTGTGCAGCATCCTGAAGGTAACGATCACGGTAATATCCGTAATTTTATGAAGACTGGTTGGAACGGTATTAAATTTCCCGCTCCGGCACTAGTGCCTCTAAATTGAGATTAAGACTCCGTAGGTTCGCAGCCTATTTTTATTCACTTTAAAATCGTTAGAATTCTTATTGTCGTTAGGATGAGGTCGCTCATCTTAGCGTTTTCTTTGCTACACTCACCTTACTATTTTTTGACACGCTAATCTAAATTGAAAGAATGCACCCAATGTGGAAAATGCTGTACCCAATACGCAGACGGCGGTTTATCAGTCACAGACAGTGAAATAGATATGTGGGAATTATTTCGCCCAGACATCGCCCAATATGTCAAAAAGGGCTTAATTTGGGCAAGCCCACAAACGGGTAAGCTACTGAATCAATGCCCTTTTTTACGCGTAATTTCAGCGGAGTCCGGAAGCTCCAATCAAAAAGATATTTACACCTGTGATATCTATTACGACCGGCCTGATGACTGCAGATCCTATCCTGTTACGATCAAGCAAATGCTCAACGATGAATGTGAAATGCTCGAGGATAAAGATTTAGCCAACCCCATCAAAGCGCAACGGGCATTAGACGTTCTGATGAAAGATAGCCGACCCGCGTTTGATAAGTAATGAATTGATTTTAAGCGGCTTAAAGGCAAACTTAGGCGCTAGATCCAATATACAAAAAAGGCCACATCAGTGGCCTTTTTGACAACATCGCATATGACGTTATTTAATTCCCGCTGCGCCAGCTACTGCCTGCTTAGCTAGTTCGGTGATACGAGCCCAATCACCCGACTCGACTGCGTCATCAGGCGCTAACCAAGAACCACCCGCGCAACGTACATTAGGCAACGATAGGTACTCAAGGTAGTTAGTTGGGCTTATGCCACCAGTAGGACAAAAGGCGATATCAGGGAAAGGTCCGCCGATCGCTTTAATTGCTTTAACACCACCAGATGCTTCCGCTGGGAAGAATTTGAAGTGGGTGTAACCAAAATCGATGCCACGCATCAGTTCAGAAATAGATGAGATCCCAGGAATAAGGGCGATACCACCTTTATTACCTGCGTCAAGAAGGTCAGATGTCATTCCAGGGCTAATCGCGAACATTGCGCCAGCCGCTTCTACTTCTGCTAATTGCTTAGCGTTGGTCACTGTGCCCGCACCAATTATGGCGTCAGGTACTTCTGTCGCAATAGCTTTGATCACGTCAAGTGCTGCTGCGGTACGTAAAGTCACTTCTAGTACGCGTATACCACCTGCAATTAGCGCTTTAGCTAGAGGCACGGCGTGCTTCACATCTTTAATAACCAGTACAGGAACCAAAGGACCTGAACTAAAGACTTCTTCTGAAGAAACTTTCCAATTTTTTGTCATTGTAGTTAACCTTTATAATGCTGTTGTAGGTATGCCATCGCGCCGATCAAACCATGATCGGGCTCTGTTATAATATATGTAGGTATGCTGGAAACGTAATCACGGAACCGGCCTTTTGCTTCAAAACGCGCGCGGAATTCGCTTTTCTCAATAAATTCTACAAATCGAGAGGCAATTCCACCGCCGATATAAACACCACCACGGGTACACAAATTCAGCGCTAAATTGCCGGCAAAGCTTCCCATGATGCGACAAAACTGCTCAAGTGTTTCTCGGCACAAGGCGCAACTATTATCAATTGCCCTAGAGGTTATATCTGCAGCGTCACTGTACTCTGACGGTACATTTTTAGCCGCTGCCAACCCCTGATAGATATGGACAATTCCTCTTCCTGACATCACTTCTTCTGCTGAGGCATGGCCTAGCTTTTTAGTTAAAAAGCGCAAAATAGCGATATCATTTTCATCGACAGCTGAAAAATCAACGTGTCCCCCCTCTCCATCAAGCGCTTTCCATACGCCATCAGTACAGGTTAAGTGTTCAACACCTAAACCGGTTCCCGGTCCAAACACGGCAATATTAGCTTCGGGCAGAGCTTCGCCTTGACCAATTTGCACCTTTTGGCTGTCGCTTAATCTAGGTAATGAATGTGCTACCGACGCAAAGTCATTGATGACCCCTAGCCATTTTAAGCCCAATTCACTTTGCACAGCTTGAATAGAAAACGCCCACGTGTGATTGGTCATTTTTACGAAGTCGCCGCTAACGGGACAAGCAATGGCTAAACAACCAGCACCAAATTGTGTAGCGGGGAATTCCGAAAAGTACTGCTTAATAGCATCGGTTAATGTCTCGAAATCCGCACACAGATATTTGCGGATATCAGCCACTTGACCGTCGATAACTTGAGCTAAACGGATATTGGTTCCCCCAATATCCGCAACGAAATTAGTTGTCACGATTACTCATCCTGTCCGACGAAAAGTGAACAAGCGCCCTGTTCTGCACCCGTTAGGGTAGAACGCATGCCAGCAAACATTTCACGGCCCATACCAATTTGGTGAGAAGCAACGTCCGTTACTCTCGCTTCACGGGCAGTCAACGTAGCTTCATCAACGTGCAAGGTGATATGCCCTGTTTGGGTATTAAGCTCAATAAGGTCATCGTTTTGAACTTTGGCTATCAGGCCGCCCTTAATAGCTTCAGGGGTCAAATGGATGGCAGCGGGTACCTTACCTGAAGCACCTGACATACGACCGTCAGTGACTAATGCCACCTTAAAGCCTTTGTCTTGCAATACGCCCAGAGGTGGCGTTAAGCTATGTAGTTCTGGCATACCAATGGCCGAAGGACCTTGGAAACGCACCACAACAATACAATCTTTGTCTAAATCGCCGGCTTTAAAAGCAGCGGCCAATTCAAACTGGTCTTCGAAGACAACAGCAGGGGCTTTTATAATGCAATGAGGCTCACGCAGTGCCGAGGTTTTCATAACGGCTCGACCCAAGTTACCTGTCAATACTGATAAACCGCCATCAGGCTTAAAGGGTTCAGCGACGGTGGCAACCACTTGCTTGTCGAATGACTCAGTAGGACCGTCTCGCCATACGAGTTCGCCGTGTTCAAGCATTGGCTCTTGCGTATAGCGCTCAAGACCATCGCCGCAGATGGTTTTAACATCATTGTGCAGTAAACCGGCGTTTAACAATTCCCGGAACAACAATGCCATACCACCGGCTGCGGTGAAATGGTTGATATCGGCAGAACCGTTAGGATAAATACGCGTAAGTAGCGGCACAGCATCAGAGATATCAGAAAAATCATCCCAATTAATGGTGTAACCAGCGGCACGTGCCACAGCCACTAAATGCATGGTGTGGTTAGTTGAACCACCTGTTGCTAATAATGCCACCAAGCCGTTTACGATAGCTTTAGCATCTACGATATGACCGATTGGGCGATAATCTTCGCCTAGGTCAGTAATGCGCGTCACTTGACGCGCTGCAGCATCGGTCAATGCTTCACGCAAAGGTGTGCCAGGATTAACAAAAGAAGAACCTGGTAAATGTAAGCCCATGGTTTCAACGACTAACTGATTACTGTTCGCTGTACCGTAAAAAGTACAGGTACCGGCTGAGTGATAAGACTGTGATTCAGCCTCAAGCAACTCTTCACGACCAACTTTACCTTCCGCGTACATTTGACGTACACGGGCCTTTTCTTTATTTGGAATACCCGATGGCATAGGGCCTGCGGGTACAAAAATAGTAGGTAAATGCCCGAAACTAAGACCCCCAATCAATAAACCAGGGACGATTTTGTCACAAATACCCAGCATCAAAGTGCCATCAAACATATTGTGCGACAAAGCAACGGCAGTTGACATAGCTATCACGTCACGGCTCATTAAGCTTAAGTCCATGCCCGCGTTACCTTGGGTTACCCCGTCACACATCGCAGGCACGCCGCCAGCAAACTGCGCCACGCTACCAACCTGATGAATAGCCTTTTTCAAAATTTCAGGGTAATCATGGTACGGCTGATGCGCGGACAACATATCGTTGTATGAGGAAATAATCGCAATATTTGATTTGGTCATGCTGCGCAAATCAGCTTTATCTTCAGTACCACATGCAGCAAAGCCGTGCGCTAAATTACCGCAGGATAAGGTGCCGCGATGTGGCCCTTGTAAACGCGCTTTTTCAATTTTATCGAGGTACGCTTTACGAGAGCCTTTGCTGCGTTCAATAATGCGCTGGGTAACTTCTTGGATGATGGAATTCATAATTTTCTCCTAGGGTGCCCACATTAGTTCAACATCGGCATTGTTTAGCACAGCGCGAATGGGCATTGCATGCTCGTCGCCACCTTTAATCGCTTCGTCTAATACTTGCTTCTTACTTACGCCTGTTAAGTGCAAGAAAATATTCTTACTGTTTAGCAGAGCAGGCAAGGTTAACGACATGCGTTGATTCGGTGCTGTCGTCGGTTGCACCGCGATATATGTTCGGCGCGCGCCTTGATCCAGACCTTGATGAATTTGCTCTGAGCAAGGGAACAATGAAGCCGTGTGACCGTCCTCTCCCATACCCAAGATCAAGACGTCAAAAGGCGTATGTAAATTGGCTAAGTTGGCCGTACAGGTTTCAACGGCATCTTTAGCATCCGCGTGCTCAGTTTTAAGACCAATAAAATTTGCTGCAGCAGCATTATTCTTTAACAACTCTCGGCGAACCATTTTCTCGTTACTGGCGTCGTCGTCAACACCGACCCACCGCTCATCTGCAAGGCTGATATCGACCTTTGACCAATCAAGATCAACATTGGACAGCGAGTTAAATAAAGCTTTGGGTGTGCGACCACCAGATACAATGAAACTGGCGCGACCATTTTCGCTGATGCCGGCTTTTAAAATATTCACAATACGCTCAGCAAAAGTGGCATTTAATTCATCAGTCGACTGAAAATTATTTTCACTTAATGACATATTATTTTTTCCCTATTTTACTTTCATACCAGGCACGGTCTTCACGGGCTAGTAGCGCAATAGACGCGACAGGACCCCAAGTTCCAGCTTGATAAGGTTCGGGAGGCTCATTGGTGTGTCCCCAAGCTTCGATGATGCCATCCACCCATTTCCAGGCAAATTCCACTTCATCACGGCTTACGAATAATGCCTGATTCCCTAGCATCACTTCGAGCAATAATTTTTCATAAGCATCAGCAATACGATCGTCTTGAAATGCTTCAGAGAAACTCAAATTCAAGCGGGATTTTTGTAAATCCATGGCACCGGTACTCGTCAAACCCGGTACCTTATTCATGACTGTGACTTCTACACCCTCATCAGGCTGCAAACGTATCGTGAGCTTATTAGGCGGTAACTGAGAGAAACTATCTTCGAATAAGTTATGCGGTTGGCGTTTAAAGTAAATAACCACTTCACTGGTTTTATTGGGTAGACGTTTACCTGTTCTTAAATAGAACGGTACGCCGGCCCAACGCCAATTATCAATATCAACTTTAAGTGCCACGAATGTTTCTGTTTCGCTACGAGGATTGGCATCTGGCTCATCTAAATAACCAGGTACTTCTTTGCCTTTGACGAAGCCGCTAATATACTGACCACGAACACTTTTCTTGGTAATATTAGTTGAGTTAATCGGGCGTAACGCCTTAAGCACTTTAAGCTTCTCGCCTCGAATGCTATCTGCATCTAACGTTGTCGGTGGCTCCATCGCAATTAACGTCAAAATTTGTAATAGGTGATTTTGCACCATATCGCGCATTTGTCCGGCGGTATCAAAATACCCCCAACGCCCTTCAATGCCTACTGATTCAGCGACACTGATTTGCACGTGATCAATACTGTTATGATCCCAGTTAGTAGCGAAAATAGAATTTGCGAAACGCAGCGCTATCAAATTTAAGACGGTCTCTTTGCCAAGATAATGATCGATACGATAAATTTGCGATTCATCAAAAAACTCTGCCACTTGATCGTTAATCACTTTAGACGACTCTAAATCGTGACCAATGGGTTTTTCAAGCACAACACGCATGCTTTTATCAATAACGTCTGCGGCTTTAAGACCACGGCAAATATCACCAAATATAGAAGGAGGCGTTGCGAAGTAGCACACCATAGTGCGGCCAACATCAACATGCTCTGCGAAAACACTGTAGCTATCTGCGTTTTTCATATCTACGCAAACATAATTCAACTTGGCAGAAAAGCGCTCCCATGTTTCTTCACAAAGGGCTTCGCCACCGAATTTTTCAATATTTTCTTTTACGAGAGCAATATATTCTTGCAAGCTGATGGCATCGCGAGCGACGCCCAATATGTGGGTTTCAGCATGCATTAATTGAGCTTTTTCTAACTGGTAAAGCGACGGAAGTAATTTGCGGCGAGCTAAGTCACCCTTAGTGCCGAATAGAACAAAGTCGCATGGAGCGGATGAGTTATCTAACGTCATTGTGTTTAACCTGCTAATTAATGAAATTGCGTGATTGGAATTGGGCTAATAATAACACTTCAATCATGACTTATCTTTGCCCACAGTTAACAACAAATGTTGTAATTTTACAACGTTTGTTAAGAAAAGGCGACGATTTATACGCTTTAATCACCTCTTCAACCGAGAAAACGGCGCTTTTTTGTTAAAAAGTTACAAGAAGGTTACCAAGTTTTCCACCGACAGTGTTATTCTTGCTTCTACTTTATGATTTTAGTTAAGAATTCTGCGGCCTTATGAACATTCTTGAAAAAATAACTCAGCATAAACTGGCTTTTAGTAAGTCAGAACGCAAGGTAGCCGAAGTCATTTTGGCGAACCCTCAAATCGCGATCCACAGCAGCATAGCCGCCTTGGCAAAAATGTCGGACGTCAGTGAGCCCACAGTCAATCGCTTTTGTCGCCGCTTAGATACCAAAGGCTATCCTGATTTTAAATTACATCTCGCGCAAAGTTTAGCCAACGGTACTCCCTATGTAAACCGACATGTGGAAGAAGATGACGGTCCTGAGGAGTACACAAAAAAGATTTTCGAATCGACGATGGCGTCTCTTGAAGTTGCCCGTCAGTCGGTTGATATCAACACTATTAACCGCGTAGTAGACCTATTAACTCAAGCTCAAAAGATTTCATTTTTTGGTTTAGGCGCTTCAGCCTCTGTGGCACACGATGCGCTCAATAAGTTCTTTCGGTTCAACGTACCAGTGGTTTACTTTGAAGATATATTGATGCAGCGCATGAGCTGTATGAATTCATCTGAAGACGATGTGATCGTGCTAATTTCCCATACTGGACGAACTAAAAGCTTGGTTGAAGTAGCTCAAATAGCACGCAGTAACGACGCAACAGTGGTCGGTATTACATCTAAAGATAGTCCTTTAGCAAAAGAATGTAATTTGGTTCTATCATTAGAAGTACCAGAAGATACAGATATGTATATGCCCATGGCATCACGCATTGCGCAGTTGACGCTAATCGACATTTTAGCAACCGGTTTCACCTTGCGCCGAGGCACCAAATTTCGTGAAAACCTGAAACGTGTAAAAGACACGTTACGTGGTTCAAGATTCGATAAACGTAACGATTAGTGATTAAAACTTACAATTAAAGGTGTTTTTTAGCAACCATTGGTCTGACCTCACGCTATTTTGCGCACTTTATTGGCTTTTAATGTTAAAAAATTTCACAATCACGACTTATTCATCTAGTATTTTCGTAATAAAATTACGAAATGGTAATAATTCTGTCAGCTCCACTTGCTATAATCGCCGACTGACAGCCATACAAAATACGATTGCGTACCAATCCACCCAGTAATTGTGGTTTTGAGCTATCGTTATTGTCATGGCAGATTTGAATAAATCCGCAAACGTTATTTAATACCTGCATTCCTGAAACAGTATGCGCCACAACCAGAGCAAATTAACTATGTTAAGACGAACCAAAATTTTAGCTACATTAGGGCCATCAACAGACACAGTCGAACAAATTGAGGGCATAGTACAAGCCGGAGCGAATGTAGTACGCATGAACTTCTCTCATGGTACCGCACAAGACCACATCGACCGTGCCGATAAGGTTCGTCAAGTAGCGAAAAAGCTTGGTAAATACATTGCAATCTTGGGTGATTTGCAAGGTCCAAAAATCCGCGTAGCCAAGTTCAAACAAGGGTCGATTATTCTGACCATGGGCGCCAAATTTATTCTTGATGCCGATATGGGTCGTGACGATGGCGACCAACACGCAGTAGGTATCGATTATAAAGCTTTACCTAATGATGTGAACGCCAACGACATTTTATTGTTAGATGACGGACGTATTCAACTTAAAGTCATTGAAGTAATCGGTAATAAGGTTCACACGGAAGTAACTGTGGCGGGCAAATTGTCTAACAATAAAGGCATTAACCGGTTAGGTGGTGGTTTATCAGCCGAAGCATTGACTGAAAAAGACAAAGAAGATATTAAAACGGCCGCGATCATTGGCGTCGATTACCTCGCGATCTCTTTTCCCCGTTGTGGCGACGATTTGCGCTATGCACGTCAATTAGCCGAAAAAGCCGGTTGTCATGCCATGATCTGCGCTAAAGTAGAACGTGCCGAAGCCGTTGCAACTGACGAAGCTATCGATGACATTATTGAAGCATCTGACGCAGTCATGGTCGCTCGTGGTGATTTAGGTGTCGAAATTGGAGATGCTGAGTTAGTTGGCGTGCAAAAGAAATTAATCGCCCGCTCTCGCCAATTAAACAAAGTGGTTATTACTGCAACTCAAATGATGGAATCGATGATCAGCAGCCCGATGCCTACACGTGCAGAAGTGATGGACGTGGCTAATGCCGTTTTAGATGGCACCGATGCAGTGATGCTTTCTGCTGAAACTGCCGCCGGTGAATTCCCTGTTGAGACAGTGGCCGCTATGGCACGAGTTTGCGTTGGCGCAGAAACACACCCGAGCGTTCATATTTCAAAACACCGCATGGACCAGAGTTTCAGTTCAGTAAGCGAAACGTTGGCACTTAGCGCAGTATACGCAGCGAACCATTTGAGCACAGTAAAAGCGATAGTCGCGTTAACTGAAAGTGGCAGCACGCCACGCTTAATGTCGCGTATTACCACGTCGTTGCCAATCTACGCATTGTCTCGTCATGACTCGACCTTAAACATTATGGCGCTATATCGCGGTGTTAAGCCTGTATTCTTCGATTCACGCGGCAGTAGTCCAGGTGAGCTAACCAAAGACGTGGTGGCTATCATGAAAGAAAAAGGCCTACTTGAAACAGGTGACTTATTCATTATGACGTATGGCGACACAATGGAAACCGTTGGCGGCACTAACGCCTGTAAAATAGTCGCGGTATCATAAAGTTAACAAATTAGCGTTTGGTCAAACAAGCGTTAGGTCAGTTTAGTTACACCATTAATTATTTAGGCGCGCTTATTATTAAGCGCGCCTTTTTTATTTTACCCAGCATACTGTGTTCTTCCCCCTTCCCCTTGTCGTTAATAACTTTGTATCCGCGCACTAAACCGGCCGCTAAGCTCCGTTCTCATAATAGGATGCAACTCTTCCAAGCATAGATATATGTTTTACAAGTCTGTTGAAATACTGAGCTACCCCTTGCAAATCATTGTAAAACTGTTGTAAAGCAATTGTAAAAATTATTTACCGTATATTGTTGCATTGTGGGTAGTGAGTCACCTAGGATGGTCTTTGTCACGCGGGTGATTTTTTGCTCCACACCCAGCTAAATTGAAGTTCACTAACTTCTCTTTAAAACCATAAAATAATAATTAATCCAGGAACATACATGAAACTCAATCACATAAAACTGACAGTAATAGCGGTTGCAGTCGCTTCCAGCATGAATGCACAGGCACAAGACAGAAGCGACCCAAATATAGAACGGGTACAAGTAACAGGCTCACACATTAGAAGAGGCGATTTAGAGGGACCTTCGCCAGTTACCTCTTTATCGTCTGCAGACATTACTAAAACGGGTGTGACCGACTTAATCGGTTTATTTGCCAAGCTACCTATCGCTGGGCAAGGAACCTTTTCAACCCAAGGAAATAGCAGTGATGGCACCGGCAACGGCGGCTCTAGTGTTTCTTTACGAGGATTAGGAGCGGATTCAACACTCATACTAGTCAACGGTCGACGAGTCTCTGTATCCCCTTTCGCGAATGGAATAGATACCGCTTTTGTGGATATTAACAACATTCCATTAGCAGCAATAAAACGCGTTGATATATTAAAAGACGGCGCATCAGCAACGTACGGTTCTGATGCGATAGCAGGTGTAATCAACATCATAATGAAAGATGATTTTGATGGTCTTGAACTGTCCGGAAAATATGGAGATACGGCAGACGGCGGCGGCAAAGAGTCCAATGTCAGTGTACTTTTTGGTACCAGCTCTGATAAATCTAGCCATACGTTCCTTATTGATTACTTTGACCGCGAAGAAATTCTTTATGCTGACCGGGATTACGCCAAATCGGCCAACCAATCAACTCTTCGGCCTAACGATCCTTACGCCACTGATTTTAGAAGTTCTGCCGGTTTCCCTGGCACTATCGCGCTTGCCTCTGATTCCACGATCAGATTACCCGATACCTTCGGCAATGACGTTTGCCCCGCGGATCAAATTGATGGGGATTTATGTCGCTACGATTATGCTCCTTTTAGTTCTTCAGTACCTGCGTCTCAACGTGTCAGTTTTATGTACATGGGTAAGTATGAAATTAACGAAGACGTACGCGCATTCTTAGACCTTAACGGTCAGAACTCTAAAACCACCGTTAAAGGCGCTGGTAGCCCTAGTTTTAACGAATTATTCATGTCTGGGGATAATATTAATCACCCCTTTGCCGATGACTCAAGTCATCCTTTTTTTGGCCAAGAATTAACGATGCGCCGCCGAACTGTTGATATTGGTAATAGAGAAAAGCGCGTTGATTCTGATTATTACCGCACCGTTTTAGGTCTTGAAGGTGCTGTTGGTGAATGGGATTGGGAAGTAGCTTACAGCTATATTAAGAGTGATTCAGTTGAGCGAGGAGTCGACGGGTTTGCTAACTCTCGTCGCACACAAGAAGCCATAGACAGTGGTCTTTGGAACCCCTTCGAGCCCTCAAGTAACACCCAAGAAGCGCTTGATTATATTGAAACTCAAACCACCCGTTATGGTAAATCAACTAGCAAATCGTTTGACGCTCAGGTCTCTGGACCGGTTATGAAGATGCCCGCAGGTGAATTGATGCTGGCGGTAGGAGCAGAATATCGCGAACAGACCATTAGCGATAACCCAGATGATCAATTCCTGCGCGGTGAAATTTTTGGTACAGAAGCAACTCGAGCCAACGGCGAGCGAGATAATACCGCAGTATTTGTAGAACTGGCCATTCCAGTAAGCGAAACGTTCGACGTACAATTGGCTGTTCGTCATGAAGATTACAGCGACTTCGGTACGACTACCGATCCCAAAGTGGCATTCATATGGACACCTATGGACGCATTATCTATCCGTGGCTCATACGGAACGGCCTTTAGAGCACCGTCGTTGCATCAAGTTGGCTTAGGTAATACAGATGAGTCACCTAATTTAGTGGATAACGTACGTTGTGATGCCATCGGCAACGTTAACAAAGCATGTGAACCACAAGAATACACAGCGGTATTATCAGGTAACCCCGACTTAGGGCCAGAAGAATCCAAGAGCTATAACGTTGGTGTTATTTATGAAATAACCGAAGATATCGATTTTTCGTTAGATTATTACAATTATGATATCGAAAATGTGATCAACAAAGACACGCAATTTAAATTTACCACTCAAGGCAATAATCCAGCTGTCGTAGAACGCTTACCCTCCAATATTGTTGGCGACCCAGGGGAGGTAGTACGCATTTTTGACCAATTTGAAAACTTAGGGAATATTAAAACTTCAGGGCTCGACCTTGATCTTGGTTACAAAACTGAAACCTCTGTGGGTGACTTCAAAATTAACTACATCATGAATTATGTATTAAATTACGAAGACATACGTACTGGAGGGCGAGTAGATACTCAGGAGGGACAGTTTGAACAACCCGAAATTCGCTGGACGACTGCAGGCTCATGGGTCAAGGATGATTGGAGTGCAAATATTGCCGTTAATTATATCGGTGAATTTGAGCAAGATGCATCTGTCCGCATTCAAACTGATGGCACTATTTTACCTGATATTGATTCCATGATTACGGTCGATACCACGGTCAATTTTGCGGGTGTCGAGAATACGATTTTGACCCTTGGTGCGACCAACTTGCTGAATGAAGAACCGCCCTTTAGCTACCATGATTACATGGGCTTTGTTGTTGGAACCCATAACTCTCAGGGCCGTTTTGTTTACGCACAAGCGACCTATAAATTCTAATATAATCGAGCTAATCATTTAGCCAATCTCGTTGTCAGCTAATTTGCTGGCAACGAGTCCCTCAAACTCATTCATTGCAAGCCCTTAATTTCATTCCGTCTATAACAGTTTAAGGTTTAATTCGCTCTTCCTATAGTTAGCCATCAATCAAATAAAGTGAAGGTTAAACGATGTGGTTTTACTATTAAACCATCGTAAATCCTATGAGAACTATAAAATGAGTACAAATAAAGAATTCGATATTGTCGTGTATGGTGCTTCCGGTTTCACTGGACGCTTAGTCGCTGAATACCTCGTAAAACAATACAAAGACGACAACAGCTTTACTTGGGCAATGGCTGGACGCAGCGCCGATAAGCTAGCACAAGTGCGAGATGAGATTGGCGCCCCAACGGATACCCCTCTGGTAGTTGCAGATGCAGAAGATGCGAAATCCATGCAAGCTATGCTTGACCGGACCCGCCTGATATTGACTACTGTAGGGCCGTACCAATTATATGGTTCGGAATTAGTCGCTATGTGCGCACAGTCAGGTGTAGATTACGTAGACTTATGCGGTGAGCCTGTTTGGATGCGTCTAATGATCGATGCGAACGAGGCTGCTGCAAAAGAAAGCGGCGCGCGCATTGTATTCTCATGTGGTTTTGACTCTATTCCGTTTGATTTAGGTGTGTATCAATTACAACAATTGGCGAAAGAAAAATTCGGCCATACCTTTAATCGCGTTAAAGGCCGCGTTAAAAAGATGCAAGGTACATTTTCGGGTGGCACCGCTGCAAGTTTGAAAGCAACACTGGCCGCAGCAAAACAAGATCCTAAGCAGTTTCAACTATTGCTAAATCCCTTTGCCCTTACACCCGGCTTTGCAGGGACCGAACAACCCTTAGGAAACAAACCCTATTTTGAAGAATCGTTAAACACGTGGGTAACCCCTTTCATAATGGCGGCGATTAATACCCGTAACGTGCACCGTAGTAACTTCTTACTGGAACATCAATATGGCAATGACTTTGTCTACGACGAAATGCTAATGACCGGTCCAGGTGAGAAAGGTGAAGCCATAGCCAATGCTGTCGCCAACGATAAAGGTATGATGAAAGATGGCGGCCCTAAACCAGGTGAAGGCCCAAGTAAAGAAGAGCGCGAAAATGGCTTCTATGAAGTGCTATTTGTCGGTAACGATCAGGAAGGACAAAACCTAACAGTAAGCGTTAGCGCAACGCTGGACCCAGGTTACGGTTCAACATCACGCATGATTACTGAAGCGGCGCTTTGTCTTATCAAAGACGCAACTGATACAGCAGGCGGTATTCTAACCCCAGCATCTGCTATGGGCGATAAGCTAATTACCCGTTTAGTGGACAATGCAGGCTTAACCTTTAAGCAAGTATAGAATCCTGATCAAGAATGAAAAAGCCCAAGCATGTGCTTGGGCTTTTTGTCATTATTCCATGAACAACCAATAAGATTTTGGGGATTAGTATTCCCACCAAGATTGCTGCCACCACTCCAAAAATTCTTCGAAGTCGATAGAGCCATCATTGTTCTCATCAATTAAACCAAAGCCTTCTTCAACATGACTGGCCTTGGTCTTAGGAGATATTATGGTTAACAATTCAATAAACTCTGTTAATCCAATTTCACCATTGTTATCCGTATCGAAATAATCGAACTCTTTACGAATTTCAGCGACCTTTTCTGGCGCTAACGTCTTTTGATCTGCCATGTTTAATTCACATTAGTTAAGTTAGCCTGAGTGTACCCTTTCATATAAGCGAATGTCTACGTTAGTGAGGAAAAGCGCCTTACGCAGGGAATCAACCGTTGCTTTTTCCAGCAGCAGTACGCTGTGCTCTGCGTTGAGCAGCCTTTTGCTGACGACGTAATTTTATGGCTTTCGTTGCATCTTCGCCTACATGTGCCTCATTACGTTCTTTAGCCAAATTGACTTGTTTCTCACGTTCACGGAAACGCTTAAGTTGTTCTTCACTATGGGTACCATGACACTTGGGACAGCTCGCTCCCGCTTCAAAAAGTGGGCTTTGCTTATCTTCTTCGGTTATCGGTAATCGACATGCATAACATTGATCGTATTCACTTTTCTGCAAGTCGTGATTGACTGCCACACGATTATCAAACACAAAACAATCACCTTCCCATAGCGTGTCGTCTTTGGGAACATCTTCTAAGTACTTAAGAATACCACCTTCAAGATGAAAGACTTCTTCAAAGCCCTGCTCCTTTAAATACGCGGTCGACTTCTCACAGCGAATACCCCCTGTACAGAACATCGCGACTTTCTTATTTTTGTTTGGGTCAAGATTGTCTTTTACATACTGAGGGAATTCACGAAATGATTCAGTATTGGGATTAATGGCGTTCTTGAACGTGCCTATTTCAATCTCGTAATCATTACGCGTATCGATAACGGTTACGTCCGGATCAGAGATAAGTGCATTCCAATCCTTAGGTTTCACATAAGTACCAACGGTACGCAAAGGGTCAATACCTTCAACTCCCATGGTGACAATTTCTTTCTTCAATTTCACTTTAGTGCGATGAAAAGGCTGATTTTCATCTAAAGACTCTTTATGAGAAATAGGCTTGATCCGCGGGTCGTTGTTCAAATACGTCAGTACTGCGTCGATAGCTTCACGAGAACCGGAAACCGTGCCGTTAATGCCTTCTTCGGCAAGCAATAAGGTCCCTTTAATACCATTTTCTTGCATAAAAGTGAGCAGCGGCTGGCGCATGTCTTCAAAATTTTTGAGGGTAACAAATTTGTATAGCGCACACACAACGAAGGGTGCAGAAGTATTGTTTTGCATTAAGTTTTCCTTGCGATTTGGATCGTAAGTCCAGAGCAGTTAATAGATGCTTAAAAAAGCGCCGGAAATATAGCAAATCAAGGGACCTTTTTAAAGCCTTAGGTTTCGCTTTCCCCATTAATATTTAAAAGCGTTAGATTTTAAAAACTGTACTGGTTAAAAAAACTAATTTTTGGTCAATTAACATACTAGTTATTTTATTTTAATTATTCAAATGTGCATGAAATACCTAACGCATTGATTTATATCAATAATAAAACTGGCATCTGAGTTGCAAACAATAAATTAACAACACAACACACTGTTAAATTGATTATTTAAAGGAAACACTCATGAAAAAACTGACTAAAATTATCGCCGCTGCTACGCTCTCTTTTGCTGTTCTTGGTGCTGCACATGCAAGCCCTGAATTTGTCCCCACAGATGACCAAGCTGGAACTAAATTATGTGTTACCGCCACAACAGGTAATATTTTAAAAATGCATAAAGCGATGAAAGAAAACAAATTAACTAAGCGTTATGTGACAGAAAAAATGACCTGTAATGGCCAGAATATTGTGGCTTTTATTGAGCAATATGGTGATAAATCAACAAAGATGAATAATTATCTTACGAATGGAAAGTACAGCGAAATGCCTAGCGTCATCGCCAGTGTCAATACACATTAATAAGCACGCTGTACGTAAAACTTGGTACAACCAGAGCAAAGAGTCCGCCTAGAGCGGATTTTTTGTGCTTAACAAACGCTTTAGTGACCTAGACTAAGTAAGTTTATCACTGTGCCACACTGCCTCTCGATATCTTTTTAATACAAACCATATGATCCTAGAGATCTGTCTGTACCATTCAAGGTATAATCGCAACATCAGCAATACGCGGGACAAAATATGTGTGAATTATTGGGAATGTCGGCCAACGTTCCAACCGATATTTGCTTTAGTTTTAAGGGACTTCGTGAACGCGGAGGGCGTGTAGGCCCACATAGAGATGGTTGGGGCGTGGCATTTTATGAACAAAAAGGCGTGTGTATATTCAAAGATCCGCAGCCGAGTTATGAATCTGAGATTGCCCACTTAGTTTCGGATTACCCAATAAAAAGTAAAGCCGTTATCGCTCATGTTCGTCAAGCGAATCGCGGACGTATCGGCATGGAAAACACGCATCCTTTCAGTCGTGAGTTATGGGGCCGCAACTGGACATACGCTCATAACGGCCAGTTAAGTGGCTATGCCGATCTACCCATAGACCGATTCACGCCAGTTGGAACCACTGACAGCGAACGGGCTTTCTGCTATTTAATGAGTGCTTTGGATAATCGTTTCCCTAATCGTCCAAGCAAACGCATATCTGCTTTTAATTTTTTGCAAAGAGAAGCTAAAAAACTCAATAAGTTAGGGGTGTTTAATATGCTCATCACCGATGGTGAGTACTTACTTGCATTTTGTTCTACTAAATTGCAATGGATCACCCGCAGAGCACCGTTTGGTAAAGCGCATCTATCTGATATTGATGTGGATATCGACTTCGCTAAAGAAACAACGCCTAACGACATTGTCACTGTCATCGCGACCGAGCCCCTTACTGGTAATGAAAATTGGCAGAAGATGCGACCCGGCGAAGGCCAAGTATTTCGCTTTGGTGAGCCCTTATAAACCATTATTAACTTGGTAGTACGCATAAAAAGAGCAAATACTTTGCTCTTTTCTGCGATATTTCTACTGCGGTTTTTTACACAAATTTTACCTTAGCCAGCAAACATTCTCTGCAAATTTCAGTCAAAATAGTCCTACTTTCATTCTATTTTAGTCTCTCTTTATATGTTTAAGAAAAAATTTAAAACTGTATTTTTTAATACCATTATTGCTGCCTTAGCATTAAGTTTATCCGCATGTGATCTAAGTAGCAGCAGTGACACTGATGCAAAAGGATACTATCAGTTCGTTAATCTCGTTCCACAATCCCCCGCTATTGAAGTCGTAATCGAAGACGAATCTTTAGACGAATTAGCGTACGGTGATGCCAGCGCGATTGATTATGTCAGTAAAGGAAGTTACGACTTAGCGTTCAATCAAATATTGCCTAATTCACAAAATGATGAATTCACCAGTAGTGACAGCGTTAACGTATCAAAGAACAAAATCAGTACATATGTCATGTATGGCGACTCTGACGCCCCCTCATCCATCACATTTCAAACCGACATTTCTGATTTATTCGATGACGATTTTGATGAAGACTATGATGCAATCATTCAGTTTGCCAATTTAGCAGACCTAAACACAGATATTGATGTGTACTTGTTAGCTGAGGGAGAAGATCTGCTAAATAAAGTTGCGGATTTTACTTTGGCATACAGTGATGACAGCGACGAAGTCGAAGTCGAAAAAGGGGTATACAAGATCATCGTAACGGAGTCTGGTACAGATACAATACTCGCTTCATCCGATAGTATTACCATTTCAACAGGAGACGCCATAATCTTTGCATTTACGGGTTACCTTGTTGCTGGTTCAGATGAGTTAATTAACGCGATAGTCGAAATTGAAACAGATGGCGCTCGATTGCTTACCAATGAAGCACAGGCTGCCAATGTACGTTTTACGCACGGCATATCCAATTCTAATTATCTAGATGTGTACTTAACTGGGACAGATGGCGATGCTACATTATTGGCCAGCACGTTAGAATTCGGCGCCATATCTGATACGTTTAATATCGCTATTGATGATGTAGATGAAGGGGATACGCAATATTTTTATTTAGTTGATAACGATACAAGTGAAAAAATTGATACCTTTACCTTAAACCTTCAGCCCAGTAGCAGGTTATTAGTTCTCACCGCGGGTGATAACACTTCCAGTATCACAGTAAATGACAATGAAGAAGACTTACGTGTCATAAGCACTCACGCCAAATTACTCATAAATCATAGTATTGACGATATAAAAAATAACGCAATTGAGGTGGTCATTGTTAGTGATGGCGGTAACCCAGACTCATACACTCCTCAGGTGGAACTAAGTTATATGAGTAATGAGCAATATGAGTTGGAAAGCGGCGATTACGATATTTATATATATAACGCATCAAGTGGCGAATTGATTATTGAAACGTCTTTGCGGGGTGTTGATGAAGGTGATGTCATTAACCTTATTGCCACCGACTATGCTTATGGCGGCTCCCCTTATCAATTGCAAACCTATTTTAACTATTAATTTATATAGGGGGCAATGAGCCCCCGTATTCGCTATGGTATATCCACATAGGCTCAATACTTATTGAGCCATTTTAATCAGTCGAATACATCAGACCCGCGTGCCACCATCTAGTTCGATAGTACGTCCGGTAAAATAATCATTTTCGAAAATGTACTTAGCCGTGTGGGCCAGTTCTTCTACCTCAGCTAAGCGGCGCATCGGCACAGTATTCAAAAATGCTTCGCGCATTTCTGGGCGCATTTGTGCTGCCATTGCGGTTTCGACCAAACCTGGGGCAATACATCCTGTGCGAATACCAAAACGTGCTAACTCTTTACCCCACGACACGGTCATTGTAGCGACAGCGGCTTTAGATGCAGAGTAATTGGTTTGTCCAATATTACCAGCACGGGATACTGACGAGATATTGATAATCACGCCCTCACTCTTACTTTCGATCATTTGCTTCGCGGCTTCTCGGCCACATAAGAACGTGCCCGTAACATTCACATCTAACACTGACTGGAATTGCTCTTTAGACATCTTGGAGACGACTTTGCCATCTTTCACCTTAAGCAACATACCATCACGCATAATGCCTGCACTATTAATCAAACCATTTAACTGGCCAAAATCCATACCGATATCGGCAAATGCCACTTCTACTTCCGCCTCGTTAGTAACATTTACCACGTAATATTCTACTTTCACGCCTAAACTACGTAATTCTTTTGCGGCTTGTACTAACGATTCTTCTTGCATATCGATAAGTGCAACGCTTGCCCCTTGCTGAGCAAACTCCTGTGCCATAGCGCGACCTAAACCTTGAGCCGCTCCGGTGATCGCAATAACGCTACCTTCTAACTGCATAATTCTGCTTCCCTAATATTTGTTAAATAAAATGTATGGATCTTGCCAATGGTCAAGTTGATGCTAATCAGTCTTTGCCCATTCAACCATGATACTTCGCTACGCTTTAGGCTTTTGTGCAGAAAATAGCTCAAATATACTTGAAAAGTCTCGCTGACCATTACCTTGCATACTGTGCATATTGTACAAATTTTGCGCCATCGCCCCCATAGGCGTACTTGAGTGACTTTTGAGTGCGGTGTCTAGGGCTAAGCCCAAGTCTTTGCGCATCAAATCCACCATAAAACCGCCTTTATAGTCATTCGATGAAGGCACATTTGGCATGACATCTGGACATGGGTTGTATAACTCCAGTGTCCAGTTTCGCCCTGAACTTTGCAGCATAATGTCTGACATCACCTTGGGATCAAGTCCATTATCAATCGCCATTTGCAAGGCTTCTGATGTACCGAGCATTAACACCGATAACAGCATGTTGTTGCAAATCTTAGCGATTTGACCCGCACCGTTTTGACCGGCATGAAAAATATTTTTGCCCATGGCTTGCAACACAGGTAAAGCACTTTGATAAGCTGTCTCTTCGCCGCCCACGATAAAGGTCAGCGTCCCCGCGGCTGCACCCGCTGTGCCACCCGAAACGGGCGCATCGAGAAAGTGTATGCCTTTTTCGCTTAAGGCATTACCCACCGAAATTGACGTGGCTGCATCAATGGTGCTCGAATCGATAACCAAGGTGTTTTCCGTTAATACATCGATGAGCCCGGCAGTACCGCGTTCACTATCCCCTAAGTATAAGCTTTGTACGTGTTTGCCAGCGGGCAGCATAGATATCACAATATCCGCGCCATCCACGGCATCTACCGCACTATTGACTGCTGTGGCACCCTTGTTCTTTAGCTCAGCGACAACTGCAGGTACAAGGTCAAAAACCTTAACCTTCGCTTGAGCTTTAAGCAGATTGGCCGCCATCGGCCCACCCATATTGCCTAAACCGATAAACGCGACCGTATAATGTGATAATGACATAACCTACTCCTTACCTAGGGTGCTAAGGGGATGCTCATTTTCTTGCCATGGACTATCAAAAAACCAGACCATGATTTCATTTGGTACGCTTTCAATCGTGGGGTAACGCCAGTTTGGTTGATGATCTTTATCCACCAATAACGCCCGCACACCTTCTTGGAATTCACCGAATTCTCCGCAGCGACATGACATCACCAATTCCATGTTAAAACATTGCGCCAAGGTCATACTTTGGCCATTGTGCAATTGTTTGAAGACCAAATTTGCGCTGATAGGTGAACCCGTTTGTAAGGTCTTTTGGGCTTTATCAAGCCATTTATCATCACTTGCGTTTAAGGCCAGTATGCGTTTCTCAACTCCCGCAGCAGTGGTTTCACTTGCAAGGGGACTGAGTTTATCTTGTAGTGCTTGTACCTTACCTTGCGGCAATAACGCTTGATGCTGCTGATGTAAATCCGCACAAAGCACGCTTAATTGGTTTTTGTTGGCGGCTCCATCTTTACTCCAAGGCAGCTCATCAAGGCTGACTAACCACTGATTTTTTAAGTCGTTGGGGATAAAATAGTCAGCCATATTAACGTATAGCGCATCCGCGGCATTCACACTCGCGCCTGTCATTCCTAAAAACAGTCCACAGCCGGGGGGCATGTTGTTTAGAAACCAGCTTCCGCCTACATCAGGGTACAAACCAATATTGATTTCTGGCATGGCCATACGTGACGTATCGGTGACAATTCGATGACTCGCTCCATTCATCAAGCCCATTCCGCCGCCCATTACAATTCCACCTCCCCACACCACAAACGGTTTAGCATAGGTGTGAATAAGGTAATCAAGCTTATACTCTTCAGTGAAAAAACACTGCAGTGAGTCGGGCATGGCCTTAGGATTACTCGCCATGGCGTTATGCATTGCGACAACGTCTCCTCCGGCGCATAATCCTTTTTCGCCAGCACCATCAAGGATCACCATACAAATATCTGCATTTTGCTGCCACGCTAAAAGCTGTGGCATCAAGGCTTGTATCATGTCCATATTCAGTGCATTAAGGGCACTCGGTCGATTAAGGGTTGCATGGCCTATCTTCATGCCATTTTTAGTGGTCCGTTCTTGAAAAATAACGCAATCAGACACAATTTTCTCCTCTCGTTTGGTGACTAAACACCTTATAAAATTTTACCCGCATCGTCAGCCAGTAAACGTCGTCCGACTATCATGCGCATAATTTCATTGGTACCTTCGAGTATTTGATGAACACGCACATCTCGAACATGACGCTCTAACGGATATTCTTGAATGTAACCGTAACCACCGTGAATTTGTAGCGCTTGATTACACACTTCAAATCCAATATCCGTCGCGAAACGCTTCGCCATAGCGCAATAAGCGCTGCGCTCAGGATCTTGATTATCTAATTTAAAAGCCGCTAAACGCACCATTTGCCTCGCGGCCACAAGCTCTGTAGCCATGTCAGCTAATTTGAACTGTAATGCCTGAAACGCAGCTAACGGTTTACCGAATTGGGTGCGCTCTTTCATATAAGCGGTTGCGGTGTTTAATGCTTGCTGGGCGGTGCCGATTGAGCAAGTGGCGATATTGACGCGCCCGCCGTCCAAGCCCTGCATCGCGAAACTAAAACCTTGCCCTTCTTCACCCAGTAAATTAATTTTCGCAATACGCACATTGTCGAATGTAATTAAGCGAGTGGGCTGAGCATTCCAACCCATTTTATCCTCGGCTTTGCCGTAAATAATACCTTGTGCGTCAGCCGGCACCAAAAACGCTGAAATCCCTTTAGGGCCTTCACCGCCAGTGCGTGCCATAACCACCAGCACTTCGGTTTCTCCCGCACCCGAAATAAACATTTTCGAGCCATTGAGCACATACTCATCACCGTCCACTTTTGCACTTGTACGTAAGGCGGCAGCGTCAGAGCCTGAACCAGGTTCCGTCAAACAGTAAGATGCTAGCAACTTGCCTGTGACTAAATCTGGGCACCACTTGTCTTTTAGCGCTGGTTTACCCCATTTGGCAATCATCCAAGTCGCCATATTGTGGATCGTCATCATGGCCGTAGTAGCTGTACAGCCCATAGATAGCTGTTCGAAAATAATCGACGAATCCAAGCGGCTCAACCCTAAACCACCATCCTCTTCACTGGTATACAAGCCACAGAAACCCAGTTCACCAGCTTGTTGAATCACGTCCTTCGGAAAGTGATGTTCTTTGTCCCACTTTGCAGCATTAGGCGCCAAAGCCTGTTCGGCAAATTGGCGGGCTGTATCAGCAAAGGCTTGCTGATCTTCGGTCAAATCAAAGTTCATAGTTAACTCACTTACTTTAAGTTGATGGTCATGTTAGGACCAGATGGAATATCGTTTTCAAACCAGCGAGCTGTCACGGTTTTGGTTTCAGAATAAAAGCGTACCGCTTGTTTGCCATAAGCATGCATGTCGCCGTAGAAGGAATTTTTCCAGCCCGTGAATGAAAAGAATGGCAATGGCACAGGGATCGGTACATTAATACCTACCTGCCCTACTTCTATTTCATGCTGATACTTTCGTGCCGCCGCGCCACTTGCAGTGAAAATGGATGTTCCATTACCAAAGGGATTACGGTTCACCAGTGCAATGGCTTCTTCTAATGTATCTACCACCATGCAGCACAGCACAGGGCCAAAGATTTCTTGCTGATAAATTTGCATCGTTTCAGTAACATCGCTGAACACAGTTGGCCCAACCCAGTTACCCTCTTCATAGCCTTTTAACGTAAAATCACTACCATCAATCAAACACGTAGCGCCTTCATCTTTACCCTGTTGAATAAGGGACAACACTCGCGCCTTAGCTTGCGGGCTAATCAACGGCCCATACGCGGCGTCTTCGTCGTCCCACAATCCAGGCTTTACCTGACCAATCATATTTGCTAACTCTTCAACCCACTCACCTGCATCCCCTACAAAAACCGCAACCGATATCGCCATACAGCGCTGACCAGCAGCTCCGACAGATGCGCCCACTAGGTTATTCAATACTTGCTGTTTATTTGCATCAGGCATAATCACAGAGTGGTTTTTCGCTCCAGCAAAACATTGGGCGCGTTTCATATTATCGGTGGCTGTTTTATAAACATGTTGTCCGACAGGTACAGAACCCACAAATGACACCGCACTTATGTCGTCGTGATTAAGCAGTCTATTGACCTGATCTTTACCGCCATGGATCACATTTAACACACCTTTGGGCGCACCCGCTTCAATAAATAGCTCAGCTAAGCGCGTGGGTGTTAATGGGTCTTGCTCTGACGGTTTAAGGATAAAAGTATTGCCGCACGCCACTGCCAGCGGAAACATCCACAACGGGATCATTGCGGGAAAATTAAATGGTGTAATGCCTAAGCACACACCTAATGGCTGGGTATAGCTGTAAGTGTCTATGCCACGAGCAACATTCTCAGACGTTTCGCCCATCATCATTGAAGGCACATTCATGGCTTGTTCGACGACTTCAATACCACGCCAAACATCCCCTTTGGCATCAGCAAATGTTTTGCCCGTTTCACTACTGAGTATCGTGGCTATCTCGTCATGATGCTCTTTAAGTAATTGTTGGTAGCGCATCATCACGCGTGCACGCTCTGACACAGGTACTTCCCGCCAAGTTAAAAAAGCGTCTTTTGCACAAGCGACAGCTGCATCTATTTCTGCATCGCTGGCTATGGGCGCTTTGGCGATAACAGTGTTGTTTGCAGGGTTGGTGACATCAATAAACTGTAGTGATTCAGATGAAATAAACTCACCGTTTATAAGTAAAGGAATGTGTTGCATATATAGCCCTAATAAAATTGCTTTGATTTTAGCGGCAAACCAAAACTGTTAACGAAGTGTTAGTAGATTATCAAACAATTTACCTTTACGTTAACGTCAGTTCAAACATTTATTTTATAAACTGACAACATCTGTATACATGATGACTAGTTTTCAGCACATTTGGTCAATAAGCTCTGGACTAAGTGAAATAATACGGCTATCTTTTTTACCTTGTTATGCTACTGATTATGAAACAAAAATACGCTCTACCAACCAAGGTAATTCATGTCTCCTAGTGATATTAAAGTAGCTATTGTTGAAGATAACGGCATGGCGCGCATTAATTTACGTAACCACTTAATGGAAATGGGGTTTACCGAGGTCGGCTGTTTCAGTAATGGTCGTGAATTAAAAGCCCATGCTAAGCTTCGCCGGATTGATTTGTTGCTGATGGATTACCACCTAGGGCAAAACAAGAATGGCGTAGAAGTCGTCCAAGAACTACAAGAGCAAGGTTTACTGAAAAGCTCTACCAGCATTATTTTCATCACCTCAGACCGCTTACCCATAATCGTTGGACAAATCGTCGATGTCCACCCAGATGCACTTGTTATTAAGCCTTACACGATCCGCAGCATTGAGAAGAACATCTCAGCATGTTTAAATTTCCGCCACTATCTGATGCCGGTATTTAAGCTGATGGATGACGGTGAATTTGATTTAGCTTTAGATAAATTAAACTACATGCTGGAACGTAATAGTCGTCCACGTATGCGCAGTCAAATGGTCAAATTACAAGCCCGCTTGCTAATCAAAGTGAAGCGTTTTAAAGAGGCGGCCAAGGTATATGAAGACGTGTTACGCGGTTCAGACAAAATAATATGGGCAAAATGGGGCTTGATTCAAAGTCTGTATCTAGATGGGCAAATACAACAAAGCGAAGAAATGCTGTTAACGCTTACCAATACGCAATTGACCAGCGATAAAGCACGAGAATGGCTAGCACGTATTTGTATTAGCAATAATCAATATGCTCAAGCAGAAGACCACATAGATAAGATCCGTGAAGGAGAAATGTCGGTTTCGGCGGCTCGCTTAAAGGCCTATATCTTTCAAGCCCAAGAACGCAACAGCGAAGCGATTCAATTACTTGAGAAAAAGCGCGAGTCAAATCGCGGGATCCGAGAACGTTTCGATGAATTAACACTCGATTTAGCACGCTGTTACTTGCAAGAAGCCGAAGGCAAAAAAGCCAACGAACGAGATAAAACCTTACAAGTCGCTAAATTTTTAATTGGCTCTGCGGGGCGCAAAAACCAAGACCAGAAGCTAGTGATTAAAAAAGACTTTTTATTTGCCGCTTTAGCAGTCATGGCTGGGGATGTAGACAAAGCCACTGAAATACTGCAAAGAGAAGGCATGGACGACATAGACAGTAATGACATCATGCAAATGACCGACGCTGTTTCTGCTTGGAAAGGTATTGGCAATGACCTTAAAGCCAGTGAAATATTAGCCTTGTGTAAAGCACGTTTAGAACAAATTGAAGATGGCAACGAAGCAACCGTTGCCAATATGATAGTGGTGAAGCGCGAAGAAACAATCGGCGAGCGCAGGCCTGAAGCCATGAGTCTGAACAAGACCGGCTTAGAACATTATGTAAAACACGATTATCAAAAAGCCACACAAGACTTTTATCAAGCCTATTTACTTTTCCCTCGGGAGGTCGCTTTTAGCTTAAATTTACTGCAAAGCTTAGTCGAATCAGGTGAGGCAAAATATCAAAGCCTTAATACGGCTCAATTTTTAAAAGAACTTTCTCGTCGCCAAATGACCCCCAATAATCTTAAACGGCTAGAGGAAATAGGCAAAAAAGTAGAAAGAGCACCCAGTAAATTTCCTTTATAACCACCAGTTAATGAGTGTTATCCGTTAACGGAATTTTAATATACTGCATACCGTTACTCTCAGGCTCTGGCAATACACCTGACTGCAAGTTCACCTGCAAGGAGGGGTACAATAATTTGGGCACCGCAAGGGTTTTATCCCGAGTGTTTCGTAAAGCCACATATTGCGCTTTATCCATTTGGGAATTTACATGGATATTTGAAGAACGACTCTCACCTACTGTCGTCTGATAACGCAACTCGCGGCCTTCAGGCTGATAATCATGGCAGACCCAAATTTTGTAATGTGCAGGTAATTGATGAATACGACTGATGCTATCCCACAATAATCCAGCATCGCCTCCAGGAAAATCACAACGAGCAGTACCGCCATCCGGCATAAATAAAGTATCACCGACAAATATATTATCTTCTATCACATAGCTTTGGCTGTCACTAGTGTGCCCCGGCGTGCTCATTCCTTTCAATGATGCAGAGCCAAAGTCTAATGTTTCCCCTTCTGTTAATAAGCGGTCAAACGCTTGGTATAAGTGGGTCGACTGGCTTTCATGGTTAAACGTTTTAGCAAAATGATCTTCGACGACCTTAATACCCTCGCCGATAACCGTTTTAACCGATGTTTTAGTGCGTAAATAATTAGCAGCACTCAAATGGTCAGCATGAGCATGGGTGTCTAAAATCCAATCAAGTTGCAATTTGTTATCGCGTAAAAAGGCTAATTGCTTATCCGCGAATTCTGCACTTACTTCTCCAGATGAAAGATCAAAATCCAGTACGCTGTCTATTATCACAGCGTGTCTGCGCTCACTATCAACCACTATGTAGCTAATGGTGCCCGTTCCTTCATGAAAAAAACCGTTAACTTGAACCGCCATAATTAACTCCTTGCTTAATCATACATAAATATCGTATATTGCAAATATACAATATTAATTAAAGTATGTACAAGTTTATGTATCTGATGTTGCTAGTAAGCGCTGGTTTAATTGGCCTTAGTTTAGGACTGCTCGGTGCCGGTGGCTCAATATTGACCGTTCCCGCGCTAACCCTTTTCCTCGGTTTGGATGAAAAAAGTGCCATAACCAGCTCAATGATCATAGTCGGTATGATTGCGACTGTCGGCAGTATAAGAGCCTATCGAAACGGCGCCCTCGACAAACGCATAATTACCAGTTTTGGCATGGTAAGTTTGCCATTTGCCGCTTTAGGGGCACGGCTAGGGATATGGATGCCGCCAGGCAGTCAAACTGTTCTGCTCGTTGTTATTATGGCTGTTGTTGCGATAAAAATGTTTGCCGATAAACCGCCTACTTCTGGCAAATCACCGAGTACATGGGCATTGCTCAGTGCAGCAGCAACGGTGGGGCTTGTCACTGGCGTGGTGGGTGTTGGTGGTGGCTTCTTAATCGTGCCGGCTTTGGTTATTTTTGCCGGTGCAAATATGCAAAGTGCGGTATCCAATAGTCTGCTGCTAATCGTAATTAACTCAGCCACCGCTTTTGCTTCTATTGCGCTTAGCGACCAATCCCCTGAATTAAACTGGCTGATTATTTTAACGATGGCTGGTGTCGGTGCCGTATCTGTCTTGGCGGGGCAGTCGATATCTTCACACTTAGATCAACATAAACTCAAACGTGGATTTTCCATTCTTATAGTAGTCGTGGCGATTTGGCTGCTAGCAAACTTATTTTATTGAGGTAATAACAATGCAAAACAAAGTATTAGATTATTCGCAGTATATTGATCACGTCAGGCAAACCATCAAAGAGGTTACGTGTGAAGAGTATGCAAAAACGCCGGAAAAATATCCTATCTTAGTCGATGTTCGTGAAGCCGAGGAATGTCAGTCAGGTGTTCTACCTGGTGCACTCGTCATACCTCGAGGTCTGCTTGAAGCTAAACTGAGTGGTTTGGCCGTATGTGCGAATAAAGCTGACCCAACCGCGTGGCTAGCCCAGCAAAATATATTGCTTTACTGTCGCTCAGGCGGGCGCTCAGCACTAGCAGCAGAATCATTATTACATATGGGATTTAAACAGGTATTTTCGCTAGCGGGAGGCACACTCAGATGGCGCGAGCTCGGCTATGAAGTGTCGAACAACACCTAACGTAAACAAATTCAAATATAAAGTGAAGCTGAGCAAAGGTATCAGCGTAATGCACAGGGAAACAGCTTAATGATGCCGCTTTCTCCTTCCCAGTCACCCACCATCCAGATTTGCTCAAACGGATGGCTAGGTGGCACATCTATTTTGTTACGCAGTGCTTCTATTTGCGCTCTATCCCATGCTGGATGTGCATTACGAATAACCAACCAAACACGCTCAGAGCGATAGTGCTTTAGAGACTTGTTGTACAGGATCCGGATCAATGCTTTGAGTAATCGCTCCTCGGGTTGAGTCATACTATCGAGGTTTCGCAACTCTAAACAGGTTTCTTCATTTAGCTCACGACCTAATATCTGCTTGGCTTCCAATTCGCTACCGTATAAATGTGCAATTTCGAGATCTAAACGTTCCCCTTCCAGGCGACACGACACATCTGGCTTACTGGGGCGATTATGCCAAAGGTGGCGAATTTTGTGACCGCTGTCACGCTCATAACAACGCATGAAAATCTTAGCCGCCTGGTGCTCAAGCTCGACTTTCTCTTGCTCGCTACTACTGAGTTTCGCCAAGCGCCTATCTCCTGTTTTAAAAACACCTTACAAACCTATATATAAATTCAAGTGTACCAATAGCAATAATTCAATGCACCCAGACGGGATCTTGTCTATCAAATAACGCGTTATGTAAACCCATTGTTTAAAATGGCAAACAAATATAACTAAAATATTTAATAAATGTATATATAAACAAAACCAGCTATTAAAAACACCAAACATCCTATTATACCGAACGGTAAAGTCGAATTATTGCGATAATAAAACCAATTAATTCTTGTAATCGTCCCTATTTAGTATTCACACATTAATTTAAATAGGGACACACTCATGCGTACATTCTTTATTGTTATCGCCCTACTCGGCAGCTACTTTATTACACCAAACGCGCAGGCAGCAAAACAAGGCATCGCGGTAGATTACCTTTTAGGCTCAGACGATATTCAAGGAATACGATTAGCCTATCGGCCCTACGCGGCCCAACTTACACAAATAAAGTGGTTAGGAAACGTAGATTTGTATTGGGAAGTGAGTGTTAATTTTTGGGAATTCGGCGAACAAAATAGTCATGAGACCAATTACGCCATGGCTATTTCACCGGTATTTTCTAAACAGTTCGCCACTATAGCCAATAAGTATCCCCTGAGATGGGAGTTTGGTATCGGTGTATCGTTAGTTGAAGACACTCGCTTTGCAGGTAAGGATATTGGCTCTCATTACCAATTTGAAGACCGTTTAGGCTTAGTCACCGATTTCGGAGACAACATGGATCAATCTGTGGCGCTGCGATACATGCATTATTCAAACGGCGGTTTAAACGATCGAAATCCAGGCGTTGATTTTCTCAATGTCTCCTATGCAATTTATTTCTAGTTGTTGCCTATAAGCAGTATACATAGGCTTAATTCACTCGCCCAATGCATTCAAAAATACAGGGGCGAGTGTTTAACAATGCCAACAACCCACATAACGCCAATTGTTAACCGATTAAATAAGCTTTATTTTTTTGCTTTTACGTTAGCGGCATAGTCTTGAGCCTGCTGCAAAACACGTAAGGCATTAGCGCCCCAAATATTAGCTAGGTCTTCTTTGCTGTAGCCCTCATCTAATAAGCGCTGGGTAATCATTGGCAAATTAACCACATCCATCATGCCATCAACTCCACCGCCGCCATCCCAGTCAGCGCCAATACCCACATGTTCAGGCCCGACGACTTTTAAGGCGTGTAAAAAGTGTTTCATGTAGACCTCAAATGAGGCTTTCACCGCCGGATGCGCATGCTCAATTTCACGCCGTTTCTCAAGGATGATTTCACGATCACTACCGTCTTTTACCAACTTCATTAAACCTTTAAATGCTTCTTTACGCTCAGGATCAGCGGGCAGTGCTTCTAGGTATTCACTGTAGGCGTTCATTTGAATAACACCGCCTGATGCAGCGAGCATTTTAAGCAACTCATCGTCAACATTACGCGGATGATCGTAAATGGCTTTACTCCCTGTATGCGACAAGATAATCGGCGTTTTTGACAAGCGGATCATGTCTTTCACCGTTTCATCATGAGCATGTGAACCGTCTAGTACAATGCCAAGTCGATTAGCTTCAACGACTAACTGCTCACCTAAAGGTGACAAACCGTCCCATTTAGGTCCATCAGGATCTGTAGAACTATCCCCAAATTGATTATTCTTAAAATGTACCGGCCCTGTCATACGCAGACCAAACTTATAAAAGGTCTCCAGCAAGCTGATATCCGTGCCCAAGGGGTACGAATTTTCCATGCTCATATATACAATGTGTTTGGCGGTCTTTTTTATCTCTTGAGCATCACTAGCTTGCGTTGCAAATTCAAATATTTCAGGATTCGCGGTCACCATGGTACGGATGGCTAATGCGCGCAACAATGCGGTATCACGGCTTTGCTCGTAGCCTATTTTGCTTAACTCACCTTGGGGCGAGTATATGGCCCAAAAACCGCCATCTAATGCGCCTTCTTGCATTCTGGGGACATCGACTTGTGAAAAGTCGTGCCCGTAGGAGTGACGCTCAAGAATATCAAAGCCTGGCACGACAAGATTAGCAGGCGTATCCAAATGCGTATCCAAGGTTACTAGTTGTCGCTGTATAGCGGTTGCCTCTTCAAGAGTAACAGCCCCCGCCGACTGGCACATCAACAAGCCAAGTGCTACTGACACGAACTGTTTGTTCAATTTATACATGTGTTTTCCCGTATTAATTAAAATGCTACCGTTAACGATGCTTGGAAGTTGCGCGGGCTCAGCGGACGATAAAAGGCTGAACCAACAAACGCAAACGACAATACTTCTTTGTCGAACAAGTTGTCTACATTAAAACGTAAGCTAACATTTTCTGGCATACCAAACGGGTTAATACCGCCTAAATCAACATACGCACTAACGGTGGTGTAACTGTCCATTTCGTAAGTTTCACCATAATCGGTAAAGCGACTACTGGTGTATTTAGCTGACACATTTGCCACTATCCATTCTGTAGGCTCGTATGTAATGCCACCGGTCATCAGCCAATCTGGGCTGTCGGCCAATTTATTGCCCGCAGCGTTGCTATCAAAACCATCAATCAACGTTGCATGTTTGTACGAGATATTTGCGTTTAAATAGAGTTCTTTATTAAACGTTTCAGGTTGGTACACTCCGGTTAATTCAAAACCATAGGCTTCTGAGGCGCCGCCATTGATATAAAAACCTTCAGGTTGCTGCGTAGCGGGGTTAAAAACATTACTGGCAAATAGTCGGTTATCAAAGCGGGTATAGAACAAGGCTAAGGCAGCATTGAAGCTTTCGTGATTAGTGCGGTAACCTAACTCGTAATTATCAGCCTCTTCACCCTCTGGGGTCTCAGGTTCAAAGCTAACCGCGTTATCGTATATATCGTCCGTGCCACTGGGCAACGCATAGTTCTGCGAGTATGAGGCAAAGATTTGATCGGTATCGTTTAGCGTGTAAACCGCCCCTAACGAAGGTAAGAAATGATTGCTAAATTTCCCCCCGACCGATTGAGGGCCATAACCCGCTTCACTATTAATCTCATAATCGTTGTAATCTCGATAGCCATCTAAAGAATAATCAACATTCAGTGACTTCACACCAACCTGAAGTTTTAAATCATCATCTAGCAGGCTGATGGTATCTTTTAAATACAACTGGGTAGTTTCACGGACCGAGGTGTAGTCACGGCGGTAGTAAGCCACTTCATCCCAAATCACGTCGCCATCTGCACTGCCGGCAGTTTTGTTAAGGCGCTGCTGTGTACGATGGTACGTGTCTTTTTCGCGCCAGCCACCAAATTCAATGTGGTTGTTTTCAAGCTCTAAACTAAAATCAGCCACGAAGCCTTTACGGTCACCACCCACTGACGATAAACCATATTGCACTCCACGGGGGTGCACCACATCTAAGCCTGCTGCAGCTTGGCGTTCATAAATCCCTAAGGTATTACCGTAAGTATCTGGTGACACACCGTAACCGTCTTTATCTTCGAAATAATAAGTGCCGGTAAATTGTAAGTTATCTGTTAGGTAGGTATCGAGTTGCAATGAATATAATTTATCATCACGTACGTTAACTCGGTCTTCATAATAACTGGTGCAATTACTGCCGGTAAATACGGGCGTAAAATCAGTTTGATCGATGGTGCCGTCTTGATTAAAATCGTATACCTCAGGTTGAGCAGAAATACAGCCCTCAGGAATGGAATCTTCGTAGCTGTAGTAATAGTTATCTGCAAAGGTAGCGGCGGTGCCTGACGGCGAGTCATAATCAAAAAAATCATTCGCTACATAACTAAACTCCAATGAGGTTTCTGGGCTAAAGGTATAAACGGCTTTACCTTCAATGTGCTCTCGGTCAATTGTGCCTGGACCGCGCCATAAGTCACTGTCGGTTTTTGAACGACTAATAAAAGCCCTAAATCCGTCTAAATCGCCTGTTTCTAGTTTTATAAATGAGCGTTGTAAGTCGTCGTCGCCGATGGTTAACGACATCATGCCGCCCATTTGATCTGATGGATCAACAGAATAATAAGATGCAATCGGCCCTAATGTAGAGTAACTCGGTGCTGACACATCACCGGCACCAGGAGAGGCAACCACAGACGCTAAGTTTTCGTTATCTACGTATCTGAAAATTGGACTACCACCAAAGGCATCTGAACGGCCCATTGGCACGCCATTTAACACAAAGCCCATCTGACTTAAATTAAACGCCCGCACATTTACTGAGTTACCAAATTCATATAAACCCAACGCCCCATCAGTTTGAACGTTAAAACCCGGTAAACTCTCTAGCATTTTTAGGCCTGAAATACCGCCTGGTGCAGATAACAGCGCTTCTCGGGTAACGGCTAAGGTATTGGTCACTTCGTCGGTACCGATCGCCACTTCTGTTTCTGAAATTCGGCGACCCATGACTTGAATCTTTTCTGCTGGCTCATCTGCTGCCAAACTATCGGTGTCTTGAGCAAAGGTGGGGTTCACGGTAAATAAAGCGGCAAGTGACACGCTGAGTAATGTCGGACGAAAGATTTCTTTAGTTATTTTCACGAGTGTGTTTCCTAGTCTATTTGCACTGATAATTGCCTGTTCGGCGAA
>TARA_R110002153_G_scaffold50274_1_pt1 | contig 55884 bp, 77 predicted proteins | sample TARA_R110002153 | Tara Oceans TARA_R110002153 (sample SAMEA4398193) | marine metagenome | biome: Polar Biome; feature: [SRF] surface water layer (ENVO:00010504); material: water (ENVO:00002006), including particulate matter (ENVO:01000060) such as... | depth 5 m | reverse complement strand
CCCAAGTCATCTTACCACCCTTTAAAGAACCCGCAGTGTGCATTTCCATATCACCTGCAAGACAGTACTCAGAGAAGAATTCGAATGCTTCTTCGTTCTGAACAGGATGCCAGTTCTTACCAACTTGAGTCAACACCTTATTATCAGAAGACCTGATAAGTGCTTCCTGACCTGTTGGGATTTGTTCGTCACCCATGATTGCATAGGTCGGAACTTTCTCCACAGACCAATCAAGACCTGCTTTCACCATAATTTGGTTAGGAGACATATCCCTAGAGACTTCAGTACCTAAACCGTGCCAAGGGACATCCCCTGCATATGCCATTTGTGCCTGACCGTTAATAATTTCTACTTCATGACTCATTACGCCACCTCCAACATAGTTAATGGAACATTGTAAGAACTACCGTTCATTTCAACGATTGCCTTTTTGATGTTCACTTTTTTTACAACACCAAGAGTCTTCTTGGTTTTTTGAACAACGTAAACCTTAGAACCGATATTAATCGATGCCTTTGCCTTCATTGCGATAGTTTCTCTTGCGAATGCAATTACTTCATTCAACTCGGATATCGAGTTCAGGGTTAGAAGTTCCTGTTTTAGTTTTGATGTAATCATAATATATTTCCTCTCTTTCATCATCATTTATTAAGTACCTATTATACCGCACGGGGCAAGTAATGTCAAGACTTATTTTGCAAATAAGCGAAATAAATCTTAGTGACCTAAAGGGTACCAGTCTTCACCAGTAGTAGTACCAGTGCCACAACACATTGAACAATCCTCCATACCATCGTCATCGGTACAACCATCAAGGTCGTACCCATTACCTAGGCATTCAGAACATTCAATATTTGTTTCTTCGTTATCGTTTATCATACATGTATTATACCAAGTACAACAGGGTTTGTCAAGACTTATTTTGAAAATAACTCGATTATTTTTCCTGAGATATCCCACTTGTGATTACGAACTTCCCACGGTCTATCGTGGTGTTCTTTGTGGAATCCTTCTCCCGCAGTGACCATTGCTAACCAAAAGTCATTGTGGGGTTGTCCACCTCTATGTGAGTATCCGAACAGTAGATTAGAGAAGAGTTTCAATAATCCTGCGGGGGCAAGTAAACCATATATTATAACATAAAAATCTTGGGTTGTCAAGAGTAATATTGCAATCCAACCCAAAATAATGAACCAAAAGAAACGTTCCTGAAACTGAAGTATCGGGTCTTGCATGAGTTTACGGAAGTGAGTTTTCCCATCACCTACGAGATATCTCATCTTGAATGGTGCCATCTGAGGGGTTACGAAAGTCCAAAAGTGTCCTTTGAACTGTGCGGAATGGGGGTCTTTTTCTGTATCTGTATATCGATGGTGTTCTTGATGAACTGCGGCAAATGGTATAGCGGGGCCAATGAACCCCAGTGAACCAAAGAGTACGAAGAAACTTCGTGCCCATACGGGACAGTCTTTCCAGTGTCCGTGTGAAAATACTCGATGGTATCCTAATGTACCTGCAATGGTCATACATTGCCATAGAACCAAACATACAACCCACTGAGTTAGTGTTGCGTACATTACCATAGGAATTAAAGACAACCAACATAGTATCTGAGTAGATGCTAGTGCGGGTCTTCTTATCTTTCTTTCGAAATTATCGAAGTATTTAAACAGGGTTTTCATACTAAAGCTTTTTTCCAAACTTTGTGAAGTCTTCCTGACTTCATTATTTTATTAAATTTTTTGTATATTTTTATCATATTTATATCTCCAACTACTATTTATAAGAGTTGTTGCACGATTGTCACAAATCAATATACAACCTTTACCCCGTACTGCATCTCGAAGGCATGTGCATCATTACAAGTATCCACCATAGGTTTTCCTCTTATGTTTAGACTTGTATTGAGAAGAAGAGGACATCCAGTCTCTTCATACCATAAATCTAAAATGGTTCTAATGATAGATGGACTATTCCAAGGAACAGTCTGAACCCTTGCAGTGTTATCCTTGTGTAGAATTGCGGGACAATCCTTCTTGAGTCCATCATAAACAAATGACATATAAGGACTTGAACCATCTTTGGAATGGATTTCAAAGTACTCGTGTGCATTCTCTTCTCGAATTACAGGTGCGAATGGTCGAAACTTTTGTCGTTTCTTAATAGTATTGATTCGGTCTTTTGCATCCTTACCACGTGGGTCTGCAAGTAAAGACCTATTACCCAATGCACGGGGGCCAAACTCAGACCTTCCGTGTGCAATACCAACGACACCATTCTTCAGAAGTTCTTCTACAACCTCTTGTGCAATATGTTCGGGTGTTGATGATGCATCGATATCCCTTCCTAGGAAAGGGGTTTTCCAGTTTATCTTACCACCATACGCAAGTGCAGCAGCACCTAGAGAACCACCTGCATCGCCAGGATTTGGCATAATCCATAGATTGTTATGTAGTAACTGTAGTTTAGTATTTGCTACACAGTTTAATGCAACTCCTCCTCCGTAACATATGTTATCAGAATAAGTTCTTGCTAGTTCAAATATTTTAAATAGTTTTTCTTCTAAGACGTGTTGTGCAGATGCGGCAATAACCTCGTTGGGGTAATCAAGATATCCTGCGGGAATCCCTCTATGATTATTTGTTAGTTCTAGAAGTGCTTTAAGTTTCTTGACACATGTCTTGTCTAAGTGACCGAATGCCGCCATACCCATGAAGATATACTCTTCATCGAGTGGTCGAAGTCCTACATACTTGGTCAATGCGGAATACCACAACCCAATACTATTAGGATACTTCTCAGAATAGACTTTCTTATAGGTCGCTTTACTGTCCTTATAACCAGTCTTCCATATAGTAGTGCAATCCCATTCACCTATAGAGTCAATGACCACGGTTGCTGATTCAGTAAAGTCTGACGTTTGGAAAGCTGCAGCGGCATGAGATTTGTGGTGGTATTGAGTTGAGTCGGGTTTCCATGCAAGGGGACGAGGACTGATAAAAGTCTCAAGTTGACCTGCATAGAGTTGCCTTGTTTTCTTAAGAAGTGGTTTCTCGAAGAACGCTTTATGGACAATATTATTTCCCCAGTTTGCATCAACAAATCCTGACAGGTATTTACCTATGTATTTGTCGTTCTTATTACCACTAAATCTTTCTGAGTGTGAGGCAAAAACAATGTCTCCATTGTTGTCTATAACCGTAACACCTGCGTCATGGAATCCTTCACTCCATCCGAGGTACATCAAATTATTTATTCCTCGTAGATATACGGGTCGTCTTTTTTTATCTTCCGAAGTTCCCACCACAGTTTCACCTTCATTTTCCATCGTTTATACCATTTTAATTTCTTCATATTAATTATTTATATCCTTCTTATGTGTGTAGATTTCAATCATCTCTTCCTTACCCTTAACCTTAATCTCACCTATCGATCTCGATTCAATAGTGGTAAGCTTTTCCATTGTGAAACTAGAGTAGATGGTCTTGTATTCGAGGTAGTCTCCTCTTGCTGCGGTTGCTTCAAGTCTTGCGGCAAGGTTGACTGCGTCTCCGATGACTGAATAGTCAAACCGTGACTCACTACCCATATTACCAACAACGCAAGTCCCAGTATTGATACCAGTTCCAACATTGATGGGGGGTAGACCCTGTTCTTGATATTTTCGTCTAAGTTCATTAGTCTTATCTTCTATCTCTATTGCGGACTTCACTGCCATCTCCGCATGGTTGTCGCACGGTAAGGGTGCGTTCCAAAATGCCATAATACAATCACCCATATACTTGTCAATTGTACCACCGTTATTTAGGATAATATTAGTCATCTCATTCAAATAATTGTTAATAAGTGTGACCAATCCTTCTGCATCGTCCTTGTTCTTATAATGTTCGCTTATGGGGGTGAATCCTACAATGTCCATGAAGAGGAATGTCATCTCTTTTTTCTCTCCACCTAACTTCATGAGAGACGGGTCTTCTGCCAACATGTCTACCATGTCGGGTGATAGGTAGGTACCGAACTGTCCCTTAATCATTTGTTTCGCTTTGAACTGTGTGTAGAACTGAACAAAGGAACCATGAGAGAATACCAAGGTCAGTGCTATAATAGGAAACGTAGGGTCTAGTTGAACAAAATAATCTTGAAACAACCAACCCGTACCCGTAACAAGACCAATGAGTATGACACAGTATGACACTCCTGAAATTAGTATATTAGCTTTCCCTAGAAGAGCTAGGATTATAACACATAAAACAAGAGTTGTCAAGAGCTCATACAAAATAAATTCAGATGAACGTTTTATTGTCACACCATCAATCATTGTCTTGACTAAGTTTGCTTGAATGTCATGGGGATACATAGAACCCACAGGTGTACTAACTACACTAGAACCCTCGAAAGTCGCTCCTAGGATGATTATAGAACCCTTTGGTATAGTATCTAGTTCAGCGAACGAGTATCTCTTGAACTCATTCCAGTACGCAATCGTCACGTTACCTGATAAATCTGTGGTGATTGGTGCGAACTTGGGGATACGAACGAACTGAATACCGTAGTCATCCGTGGATATCTGATAGGACGAATCCCCTGCCGCAACTCTGAGAACATCTAATGCAAATGCGGGATATAGTCTACCATCAAAGTTTTCAAGTAACGCAGTACGTCTTACAATACCATCAACATCCTGCGTAGATGATATTGTTCCATACCCTGTTGCGTTCTTATGTATGATGGGTTGTGCGAATAACATACCACCCATTAAAGGTCGGAAGTCTTCTGCGTCCCTATCACCGAACGTTGCGGTACCGATACGAGGTGGTCTGTAGTCTGTGTTGGTTCTGTTGGATGGTGCGATTGCTACTATAGATTGTTTCCATCCTAGGATATCTGCGAAGTATTCGTCACCTCCGAATCTGTCTTCTTCTGAGAACAAGATATTAAACGCAATAAGAGACCCGTCAATCTTATCGATTTCATCTGCCATTATTTTACGGGGGATTGGGTATTGACCAAACTTGTCTAAGGTCTTCTCATCGATATCCACAAGAACAATCTGTTCGGATACCTTAACCTCATGAGACCTCTGAAGGGAATCAAAGTATGAGAGTCTTGCACTCTCAATCATAAAGGGGTCTAGAATTCTTATTGTCACCATGACAATAAGGGTTACTACTACATGCCACATTTTCATATCTAACTCACTGGATAATAGTTATTGTTGTGTCTCCACCATTATTCAATGCAATAGGGTCGAGTACTTTACCGTCTTGTTCTATATTTAGGGTAGTACTAGTATCCTCTCCTACTGATATTTCTGCTTTACTTGACACCTCTCTTTTGAAGGTGACTTCTCCATTATCAACCAGTGTGATTACTTGAGTCACTGTATCAAACCCTTCTTCGGTTCCTTTAATAGATAACTGTCCACCACCACTCGATTGGTCATCAATCCTGAGTTCGTCAGTAAGGTCATCGAAGTTATCTAGTAAATCTTCGAGCAACTCAACATCTAGGTAGTCTATATCCAATTCCGTAAATTCTAGTTGGTCTTGGTCTAGTTCACTCTCTGATAGACCGAAGTCATCATCAAGGAAATCAAAGTCTAGGGGATTAACATTATTAGTACTACCCACCTGTCCATAAAAGTCGTCTACGGATTGTTTCACCTTCGGGGGGTTAATAATCATTATGTTGTTTAACATATCTAGAGATAAGTCAAGAATAGCGGGTGCGGACGGAAGGGATTCTGCGACTGTTACCCTTGTGGATTCGAATGGTTTATTAAGAGTTACTTCACCTGTCATTGTGGAAACAATGATCTCACCCGAAGATATACCGTTTACGTCAGGTAAAAGTACCACCAAAGTAGAACCGAATTCATCAACGGTTACTGTAAAGTCTGTTCCCCGAATACCAATAGATGCGGTAGGGGTTTTGAGTCTAATATTCTCTTTATCAATAGACCCCAGTTGACCTGATACAAATCTTGCGGTACCTTGTGCAAAGGTCATTGCAAGTTCTGACTTACTTGGGTCTTCATCAAACACTACATTATCAATCACGATGCGTGTGTGTTCCGTCATCCGTAATTTGCTGTCATCAACAAACTGAACTTCCATACGACCTTCACCTGTGCGAAGGTCGTCTTTGGATATCACATCCTCACCCATAGCGGGTTCGATGTTATTTTTTTCCCGAACTATTTGTCTCCAACCAACCGCCTTGTTGACTGAACCTACATCGTCTGCGTTAGTTTCCGCACATACTTTGTGTGGTGCCAGCGTCAGACTGAGTAATACAAATAACTGAAGGACTAGTCGATAATCCACTGCCATCTAAATTCACCTCTATTGTATCTGCACTCATAGTGGAAGTTTGATTTATATCAATATCCATATAATCTCCCGTTCCATTTATTATTGCAGTATGACCATCATAACCTGAAGCAGTGTAATCGATATTACTATAACTAGTTGCTATATCCCAATCTAGAACGAATGCACCTACATCAACCTTGACATCGATGGTGTTGAAATCACCATCCAATAAGAAATCAAAGTCTCCGTTATCCGCACCACTTGAGTTACCGATATCAAAACCAAATGTGTTATTACCACCCGTAAAAGTAAAGTCGTAGTCACTTCCAGTTGAACCGAAAATATTTGCGGTGTCAATTTCCCAAGCAATTGTATTACCTGAACCATCAACATCAAGGTTAATTGTGTTATCAGAACCAACTAGATTACCCAAGAAGGAATTATTCCCACCTGAGAATAGTAAGTTCAAAGAGACGTTGTCTCCTGATACTAACATTTTATCACCAACCCCACTTTCTCCACTTACAGTGTTACCACTTCCATCCTGTTCTACTATGATAGATGTGGAACCACCAACTTGGTCTATGTATACTTCATTATCCGCCATTGATGGGGATACAATTCCAAATGTCAATAACAAAGATAAATATATTTTATTATGCTTCGTCATTATATTATTACACCTTTCTTAGGGGTGTCTCCTTTTCGATGTGTAACCTCTTAGTACACTCTTGTTATCTCCGTAACTCCCAATGTCCTGCCTTATCACCTAATCTAATAAGTTCTAAGACTCCCGATTCTATCGCCCTTTGTGTTGCAACAGAAACAGACTCATTGTTAGTCACACCTGATTCAATCTCAATCAATTCTGTACCTTGCTCAATGAAACGAAATACGTCTCCTGAGTTTGCTGTGGATAAGATTGTTTTACTCGATATCACATCAAGCAAAACTTCACCAGTAGCCACTGATACCAATCGCAAATTAATAGTCACTGTATCAATACTGTATTCACTTGAAGTGCCGATACCTAGATACCTAGCTCCTGCACCTCCAGTTTCAACAGAACTATCATAACCTACTATACCACCTGCAATTATCATACCTGCAAACGTTAATGCGGGTAATTTCTTTGCACCTTCTCCGTCATATGATTGTCTTGTTTGACGAATCAACTGACGTTCTTTAGTTAGTGAGTCTAAAACTCCTCTATCAATAACCCTAAAAAAGTTGCCCTGCGAGGCAAGTTTCAACGCCCTGACCAAATATGCATCAGGTGCTTGGGTTACGGCAGAACTAAAGGAAGTTCCACCATTACTGTTTTGTCTCTTCTGTCCCGTTAAGTCTGCAAACGTATATACCGCTACAGACGGTTTCCTTATCGGGGGAGCAACATTCCACAACTCTTCGTGTAGTAATGTTTTTTGTATCTTTGCATCCTGTATTGATGGTATTAAATAACCGTCATGGGTTGCACAACTAGATACCAAAATCCCCAAGAGGAATAACGATGACAGTCGTATTACCGTTTTCATCTGTTATTGTTAACTCCACACTGGTACCATCACTTACATAAGTAATCCCAGTACCTTCGATATTAAATGAACCCGTTAAACTAGGATTCTCTCCGAACATACTATCAACTATCTGTCTTGAGAGAGTTGAGTAAATTCTGCTTTCCATGTTCCTTATGAACTTGGCCAACGTAGTATTTTCTGCGTCTCTTTCCAACTGTTCCTTCAATGCCTTAATCTCTTCCTTTATCGCTTTTTTACGATTAAAGGTCTGATTCTCTATAGTCAACCAATGACTACTTGCATTGACCCCACTAAACGAGGGGTTTTTAAAACTGTGTTCCTTTGGTGCTGCTTCCAAGTCAGACTGTGTAATCATCACGCCAAGTATTACTATACTAATCTTTATTAGTTTCTTCATCACCTTTCCTTTTCATTTCTATTGCAGTATCTAACTTCTGTTGCAATCTTATTATGTCATTATCCAACATCCTGATACGGTCAATAAGTCCAATCAACACAGTCATTGTTTCTTGTAGATACTTTTCTACTTCTTCAGTAATGGTCTTCCATACGAAGTAAATCATGTAGAGCATTCCTACCGCAGCGACTATGGGAAACCCAAAATCTTTTATCGCAGTAACAACATCCATTAATCTCTCCTTGCATCGTTCTTACCGTCTGCTCTAGAGATACGACCTAAGTCAGGTCTTATTCCCAAAACAACACACATAGTAGTATCCATACGAACCATATCATGATTCATAGTTTTGACTCTGTTGTCAAGACTCCCAACTATCCCATGTATAGACTTCACCTGTCCTATGACACCGTCCATTATGTATTTTAAAGTCAGAAACATGAAGAAACCACCAACCATTGCGGCAGCGATAGGGAACCCTAATTCAGAGATTAGAGTAAATGCGCTTTCCATACCTTTATTTATACGATAAAAGGTTTATATTGGAAAAATAATGTATTGTTTATGTGACCGCAGACAGGACAGATGAGTCGCTTTAAGTTTACCAAAGGTACACTTTAAGGTGTATATCACCGTACTTTGATTCTATCATAAACTAACACATATGCAAAAAAAATCCCCGTCTTTGCGGGGATTCTTCTTCTTACGATTGTATTTCGTCTTGTCTTGGACGACCTTATGGGTGAACGGACTATCCTTGTCGAATAGTATCCGTCCGTATCTTGACTTGATTTTTTGGGGTGTCTTTTTCATAATACATCTATTTATAACGAATACGCCTTCCAGTCATATAAAATTTCTTCCTGCATAATCTTTGCAGTTTCGATTGCATACTCCTGATACTCAGGTGCAAAGGATTCTTTCACCTTTGTCTGAATGACATCAAAAGATTCAAACGCATTCTGTTCGACAATCTCTTGGACTTCAAACACAAACTTACCCATCTTACTCATAACTATCTTCCTCAATTTCAACAATGGAGAGAACTCCCCAAACCATAACACCTAGACCTAATAATGCAATCCCTAGACTATCCAAGGGTATTGCAACCTCAGTATTGGTTTCTATTCCACCAACACCACCTAACGCAAGTATCATTCCAAATATCACTCTTAACATAATATACTCCTAGTACTCAAATGCGGGGGTTAATTTTCTGATCAATATTTGCTGAACCACTTCCTGTGAATACATGTCTTTTCCACCAACATGCCACAAGTACTCTTCGGTAGGGATTCTACCTTCTTTCCAACAGTAGATAGATGCGACTTTAGTGTCCCAATCATCCTCATCCATGAACTCATCACGGACTTTCGCCTTGATAGTCCACTCACATGCAACCTTTTCATAGGGGTTTGCATCGGTATAGGTTGGTTGACCTAGAACTTCACATAGTGTGTCATAGGTAGTAAGGACGTGTCCCTGAAGACTCGTACCATTAAGTCCATCAACATTTTTATCATACTCAATTACATTCATCATATATTTCTCTCTCATTACTCATTATCAATACAAGTATTATAACACGGTTAACCCGTTTTGTCAAGTCCTTTTTTCAATTATTTCGAGTATTTTATAAAGATTATTTGCGAAGACTTCGTGGGTCTTTTCTTTAGGATGTCCATATTCTGCGATATCATCTAAGTTTTTACCCAGTTCATACATGGTTACAAACCCACTATCGTCCAAAATGTTCTTACCAGTATGGTCTTTAGTGCATCCATCGGGTGTCCTAACGTCTTTTCTTGTGAGTGTCGGGTCTTTGAATATCTTATCTATCAATTTGACGAATCCAATTCCACCACGACATTCAGGTCTCAGGGTCTTAATCTGACCATAGATGAATCTATTGTAATCATTACAAAACTTGTCCTTTACTCCATTCTCGTAGAAAATGTTAAGTAGTTGATTAGACATTGCGGGATGGAATACAGATTGTAATAATTTAATACCCAGTCCATCACATAGAGTCTGCATTGCATTCATGTATGTTAGGGTGTGTATGATACCCGTTTCATTATTATTAATTAATGTACACCACATTGCCGCAAGTTCTTTATTCTCTTTATTGAGATAATGTTCTCTTACAGGAGAAAACTGACTCATAGATTGTTCTCTATAAATCTTCATTTTCTCTTCTTCGTGAGGTGACTTTACTTCGAATAACTCAATACGTCTAAACGCACTCCAAACAACAACCATTACTTTTGGAGTTTGTTGCTTGATATCATTCAGGTATAATAATGCATCACGAAAAATCTTATCGTTACCATTACCGCAACACGCAAGATTCACGTGTTCGTACCCTAGTTGATTGGATAGTATCTGACCAAAGGTGTTATTGAAATGAGTAGGGGGATTATCATCGAAACCGATAAGTTCATCCCCCCACACAAAACTACACCCTATCGAAGCAAGGGTATCAGTCATTAATCACGACCCTCGTGTTCATGTACATAGAGTTGAATAATTGCATAGTGAATAACCTTCAGAATGTCCTTACGGTTATATCCCTCTTTGTTACCATAACGTTGTGCATACTTCATAATGTTCCCAATACAGAACCCATCACCATGTCCACCATCAATAATAAACTCAGTTGCCTGAAACTTATTATTAGAGTAATGTTGGTCATAAGTTGAATTGATATATTCTAGAAGTTCCTTAAGAGAACCACCTTCGTTATAACGGTAATCTATATCTGATTCAATCATTACTTCGGCATCCCAATAATTTTACTGGAAGGTACCTCGATAGTCTTCTCACCAGTTGCTCTTAAAAAAGCGTCCGATACCTGTTCGTTTGTTAAGACACAAACAACAACCTGTTGGAATACTGCGGTCTTAGGGTTTTCAACACCCGTAGCTGCAAGTCCCTTTGCGAATCCCATATTACCCGTTTGTGGGTCAGATAGAATCATTCTAGGATTTTCCACTTCAATACTTTGACCATCTTGAGAAATGAACTTCCCAACATACTCACCACTAATTGTCACTAATGTGACGATATCACCTTTATTCATAATTTTCTCCTAATTTGAATTGTATCTATTATACTATGGTTAACATTATTTGTCAAGGACTATTTAGTCTTGACGGTAAAAAACATGGGCACCGATTCTTCCAACCAAGTGCATGTTACGACCCTTACTCCATTTAGGTAGTACATAAGTCGCATGGTAATGGGTTGCACCTTCGGTAATACCTCGATACTCACCGTTCTTCATTGTAACCTTTGATATGAGAAGTGCGTCTTGCCACGAGTCATTATCAAGGGGTGTATCTTCTTTACCATCACAGAACCAAGAGAACTGACATTTATGTCTTACAGGTACTTCCATACCCCTCTCTAGGTGCCACTCAGACAGTTTCGCTTGTCTAGTTACCTCACATATAGTGTTTGGGTAAGTAGTACTTGCAACTCTATTTAAGGTTACATCCGCAACTGCGTATCGACCTGCCATGTTATCACTACGTGACTCATGGTATATATTCATTGCGAGACATTCCATCTCTTTATAATCAATATCAGGTACGGTCACCAGTTCCAGTTCAACAATCTCAACAACCTCTATATCCTCAACAGGTTCGGGTGTTGGTAGAGATGGTGTGAGTATTAAACCAAGTGTCATTAATAGTACTAATGATATTAATACCTCATAGGGAACCTGTGTTTCCTTTATTCTATTCCATAATTTCTTCAATTGCTAAATCCCTCATCATAATTGCTTTTTCGTTTTGGTCATCCATCAAACTCTTATTGGAGAACTTATATGCAAGAGTGAGTCTTTCACCCCCCGCATATGCAGAGTGCCAACAATGTGAGTTTTCTTCTTCAACCCTTCCGAAATAGTAGTGGCGGCATTGCCACCCTTTCACGTCTTGAATAGTCACAATCTTATCTGTGACTTTATCAAGGTAACGAAAATATCCGTCACCTGTCTTACTGTAGGTGAACAATACTTGGTATGCATTTGCATTCCAATTTGTGTGCCATCCTACATGTCCGCCTGGCGGGTAATAGGAAAGTAACGCACTTGAATGTGCTCCTATTTCTTTTGCAAAATCAAACTTAACTTTATTCCTGAAGTGCATCCATATCTCAGGGTCTTCTTCAACCATTTTCGATATAGGTTGTGCAAGGTACTCTTCAGGAAATCCTTCGTGGTCTTTCCCCTTGGATAGTTTCTTTTCTAGTGCTTCGTCACTACAGTAATACTCACCATCAGTCATAGAAGTATCCGAGTCATTGAATGACCAGTACTTTTCTTTATTGGGTGACATAGAAAAGAATTCAGACGATATATCATTTAATCGTCTTTTGAATTCATTTCCTATTACTATCTCAGTCATGTTATTCTATTGACTTCCTTGCTTTTGTGATACTTGGGAAATGACCTTCGATGATATCCCAACACTGTTGTGCCACTTCCATGTGTTCCTTCTGCGTACCGTTCGCACGTCTCAGATCACAGTAGTGAATCCAACTACGTAGACTACCTGCCATATACAAGGTTGTCTCAGTCAAACCTTCGGGTAACAATGCACGTGCCTGTTCCTTTGCAATACCCATCTTGAGTGCAGCTTGATATTCCTTCTTTGCGGCATTACGAATCCTTTGTTGAGAACGAAACCATTCCTCGGTGATGACTCTATCATCGGTTATATTAGAGTTCTGACGGTTCTTCAAGTCCTGTAAACGTGGTTCACGTATTACATCGATGTTCTCACTTACCGCATATCGTTGAGAGAACTCTTGGAATGCAAACGAGCGGTGACGTAGAATCTGTCGTGCAATATCACGACTAGTCACAATTTCCATAGTCATATGCACCATCTCGAAAGGTGACCAATGATTCTCCCTCATTAGGTAACCCAACAGTTTAGGTGCAGTATCTTTATTACTCTGATTTGCGGGATTACTTACACGTGCTGCATATGCAATTAGTTCTTCGGCAGTCCTACAATCGGTGTCTGCGGAAGGTTTACTAAGTGCTACTAGTTTTACGGACATTCTTTATTTTCTCCATTAGATCGTCATATGATAATGATGCAAAGTCAATGTTAAGATTAACCCTCCATCGTTCGGGTTGTCCTTTTCGTGCAACAGAATGCCATGCATGATGATTGAACGTAGACCATTTCATTTCTTGTAGTTTTGCTATTGTTGCAACCTTCAGCTTAGAATAATCGGGTATGCGATACATATCAAACATCTTGAATGGTTCTGTTTCATCATACCACGTAGTCTCTTCACCATTACCTTGTAATAAACAAAAGATAGATGAGTTACGTGCATGACCATTATGTGGATATAACAAAGTACCCTCCTTTTGAATTTGTACAATAGGGTCAATCTCTTTTAAGGGGATATCCAATAACATACTCACTTCTTTTGCAAGAGGTTCTGCAATTCTTTTAGGTATTCTGTATTGGTCAATAACAATCTCGGACACACCGTCTGCGGGTGTTCCAAGTTCACGTGCCATAATCAGTCTACGTCTCACGAACTCTCGTGCATCACGTGTAGTACCACCATGTTCTTTGACTACCTCTTCAATAATCTTAGGGGTACTATTGTACGCAATCTTTCTCCAAGGTCGATTAATAAACGATAACTCAGGGGAAAGGTTCAGGGCCATTTCTAGAAGTTCATTTAAGGTATCTTGAGATACAAAATCAATACCAGTCTCATAGAAAAAGTTCTCCTGTGGGTTGAGGTTTTTATCTTCTGTTGTCATTTGATTACTCCATCTTAAAATCTTTAAATCTTTGTCCCGAATCTGTCTTATCAAATACGGGAGTATCGTCACTACTTATACCAAAAGTATCTTGGTCATCATCATCGGTCAATCGCATCTTACTGCGGTCAACCTTAATGGTGAACTTCATATTAGCACCTGTAGCATCATTATATCTGTTCTTCAACTGTTTAACCAGTATCTTACCTAGGTTGTTCAGTTCCTCATTAGAGATAAGAGCAAACATAAGGTCAGCAGTTGCGGGTAGACCGAATGATTCGGACGTATCTTCTAGACCAACATCATCGTTATTGTAACCACCACGAGTAGTCTGTGTTGCGGACATGATTGGTACATTGAACTCAACTGCAAGTCCACGTAATTCTTCTGCAATAGACTTGATGTAAGTATAAGAGTTGATTGCACCACCCATAGATTTCATCCTTGCAGATGCACATATGTTTAGATAGTCAATACAGATCAATTCAGGAATAAAGTTCTTCTTCAACTTCAACTCATTCAATAATGCACGGAAGTGATTTGCGTGTGCCTGACCCGTAGGATATTCTTTAATAATAAGTTTACCTTGAGTCTTCTCTGCAATATCTCTGACCTTACTAGTGAACCTGTCCTTGGATAGATTCTCTAACTGACTGATATCAACATTCATTAGATTTGCATCAATACGTTCTGCAATACGTTCCTCTGCCATCTCCATCGTGATGTACAATACATTACGAGATTGTGTCAATGCATTTGCTGCCATGTGACACATGAAGAGTGACTTACCTACCCCAGTACCCGCAAGGGCAATGTTGAGTGATTTGTTTGTCAGACCACCTTTGGTAATCTTATTAAACATATCAAGGTCAAACGGAATACGTTCTTCTTGTCTGTGATAGAACTCATAACGACCATCTGCATTATCAACATAGTCGTGACCAATGTTAGTATCAAAGGTAACACCTAGTGCTTTAGATAAGATATCAGGGATTGCGTTCTTGGTTAAGTTTGCATGTTTACCATCGATGATAGAGATAGACTCCATCACTCCATTGAACACTGCACGGTCTTGACACCACTTCTCAGTAGTATCACACAACCATTCTAGGTTCTCTTTCTCGTAGGTAAAGATTGTGGGGAGCATCTCCATTGCCTGACTGTAATCACCGTCAGATAATCTACCTGCATCATCCACTTCAATTTTGAATGCTTCCATAGAAGGAAGTTTGTTGTACTTTGCAACAAATTTGGTAACTTCTTTAAATAGTTCTTTATAGACACCCTCGAAGTAATCGGGGGCAAGGAAGGGCATTACTTTTCGTGTGTACTCTTCGTTAGTTAATAGATTCCTTAGAATCGTTGTTTGTAAGTTTATATTCATCATAATCCTCTCTCAGTGCTTCACCGACATATTGTTCATTAGTATCTTTATCAGTAAGTATAGCAGTTCCCTCACTAAGGGAAACTGCCATAATACTTTCTAGTATTCTACCACAGTACTCTTGAAATGTCAAGTCTTCTGTTGATAAATCTTCATCGGGAGAGGAAACGATACTCATATTCCATCTCATTTCTTGGGTATCACCATCCAAGGAAACTGTCCCGAAACGGATAACCGTCTCAGGATAAGCTTCTTTGATTCTAACATCCCACATGTCGTTATCCGAGGGAACCAATTCATAATGGATTTCCTCAGATAGAAGGTCAGAGTTCAACATTAGCAATTTCTTCCATGTCTACTTTAGTTGCAAGACCCATTGAGTACTGTGATTTAAGGAAGTCTGCGAAGTCAGTCTTTTCAAATACTGGTTTCCAAAACTCCTCTTCCATAGTCTCTGCAAGTCTTACCTTTCCTCCAACCATCTCTCCAGTGTCCTTATCAACGACAGAGTACCAACCATTGGAAGGCTTAACAACATAACCCCCAACAATAGCGACATCCAACAACCCGCTAAAACGATGTACGCCACCTTCCCAAGACACAGTAATAGGAATCTTTGACTTCTCTTTAACATAACGACTTTTCTCCACGTTAATGATAAAGCGATAACCTTTTACTTCAGTACCTACTTTATCTTGTTGTCTACCTAGAATCCATATATTGTCTGCGGAATAGTAAATACCAGTTCCACCTCCAACGATGTCTTTAGGGAAGAGACCTATTTCCTTATAGGTGTGGTTGACGGCAAGCAGTGGAATATTCTTCATAGTAAGATATGGAGTACACATCCTGAAGAGACCTTTCAGCGCTTTAGCACGGGACATGTCTGCAACTGACCTACCATCGATAGCATCGTCAAGTTCTTTCTTGGACGCAAGATTACCGATTGAATCAATTACAACTATTACATTATCCGTTCTATCGAGACTCTCAAGTTGTGCAATTAAGTCAAACTTAAGTTCTTCGACATTAGCGATTGGAGTATGTAACACCCTGTTGGTGTCTATCCCAAATTGTTCAAAGTAAGATTGTGGCGAACCAAACTCACTGTCATAGAACAACATTACTGCATCTTTCTTCGCTTTCATATATGCACCCGCCATTAGTAGTGCAAACGAAGTTTTAAAATGCTTAGACGGGCCCGCTAGAACTGTCAATCCTGGCGTGACACCACCGTCAATACTACCCGACAACGCAACGTTAACCATTGGTACGTCAGTCGGAACCATATCCTTTTCAGTGAAGAACTTACTATCAGCAAGTACTTCGGTTGTTTTGATTTTACTGTTTTTCTTCAGTTTGTCCATTATCGACATTCAATTCTCCTTCAAATAAGTCATCTGACAAAACGTCATCTGTACTGTGTTCCATTACATAGTCATCGAGTGCATCCGCATCAAACTGTGGTTTAACATCGAAGTTAATATTGTTAGACTTTTCACGTTCGCCTAGTTCATATTCGTTTCTGTAATTTTTGTTTATTATATCAACTTCGGCAAGTAATGTCAAGCTTTTATTATCGAATTTATTGAAGGCAACCAAATCTTTGGGGAAACATGCACCACCGAATCCACGTTTACCATCATAGCCAGGCACACATGTGTGTCCTTGACCGATACGGGAATCCATACCAATAGTATTAACAACAGATGGCCAATTACATCCAAAATCATTTACCGAATCAAAGAGTTGGTTAAAGAAGGTTACCTTAGTTGCAAGGTATGAGTTAACCCCATACTTAACAAACGCAGCTTCGGGTGCGGATAAGTGAACGTACTTGTCCGCTTTACATAGAGAGAACATATTATAAATTTGTTCGATGTCTGCGGTACATTGTGGATGACCACCAAGTACATGGTAAGGTGCATTCACGAAACTCTCTTTACTGTTTCCTTCGGTAAGGAACTCAGGGTTATAACACAGTCGTTTCATATCTGCTTCATAAACAGAGTTTGCGATTCTATCAACCACGTCAGGTGTGATTGTTGATTTGATAACAACAGCACCTTCGGTATCTTCGAAACATCTCAGTGCTGCATCCTCTACAATAGATGCATCAACAAATCCACTCTCTGACATAGGTGTTGGAGCACAAATAAATGTAAGATGGGGTTGCCACTCAATCAAGTCATCAAGAGTTGTATTGAGTTTAGGGTCAACATAGAACTTGTCAACATCCTTATGAGTGAATGCATAGTCAACTGCTTGACCCACAAACCCGTGTCCGACAATACCTATCTTAAGTTTATCAGAACCACCGAATGGTTCTTCACTACCGCCATCGGGACGGAAGTTCCTCATATCATTTTGATCTTCGAGATTCATAGGATTTTCTTTTGACATTGCTTCTTCGTAGTTTGTTCTTTCTTTCATATTAATTTACCTTATAAAAATGTTTATACCAGTCTACGAATGCACGTACACCTACTTCAATATTGGTCTTAGGTTCATACCCAAGTCCTTCTAGTTTCTTGGTGTTACTCCAAGTCTCAAGCGTATCCGCAGGATGCCTTGGTGCGAGTTGAATGATAGGTTGTTTTCCAACTTCCTTACCGATACATTCAATGAAGTGCATCAGTTCAACCTGTTTACCTCTACCTATATTATATATCTCACCACTACGGATGTCACTCAACATTGCAATCTTGATACCTTCAATAATATCTGCAATATAAGTAAAGTCACGTTTCATCTCACCATAGTTGAATGCTTGAATTGTTTCACCTGCAATAATCTTTCGAGTGAATTCAAATAGTGCCATATCAGGTCTACCCCAAGGGCCATATACAGTGAAGAACCTAAGTCCTACATTGTTTAATCCACTGATTTTAAACTGACATTCGTTAATACGTTTGGTGTATGCATATGCATTTAACTGGTGACCCGTAACATCTTCTTCTGTCCAACCACCCTTCGGAATTGGTGTTCCTCCGTAGATAGAACTAGTAGATGCATACAATACCTTACCAACATGGTATAACTTACATACATTAATTAGGTTTTGAGTCGCATCAATATTGTCTTGATGATACAAGACTTCTTTACCCACTGAGTCACGTACACCCGCACGAGCACCTAGGTGAACTACAATATCGGGTTGATATGTACTAAAGAACCCATCAAGGGCATCAAAGTCTTTCATATCAACATTCTCGACCATATGACCAAATTCTTCTATCCTGTCATACTTTAATGCGGGGTCATAATAGTCATTGAAACTATCAAGTCCAATAACATCTAGTCCTTCGTCTAGTAAGTCGGAACATAGGTGACTACCTATGAATCCTGCCGCTCCTGTTACACAAATTCTCATTTATCCGTTCCTATAAATATATTCCAATGCCCTATCTGCTTCTTTATCTAGGGGTCTGTTATCGTACCAATTACCATTGTCAACATCAAACTGTTTACATAACTCTGCGACCTGAACCGCAGTGATAGGATATCCACGTTTAACCGCATTACCACCAACAGATACCATAATCTGATACATCTTATGATACCAACCAGTACCCGTTATTCTTTGGTAATCGATACCTAGTTGTCTTGGCCAGAATGGACAATCCCTGTAAGAAGTCCATTTATAATCCGTATTGTTTAATGCACCCTTTCGATGTGCAATAACTGCTTGTTGTAACTCAAGTGGTAACCTGTCCATGAATGATGAACCTCTAGGTTCGATATAGGAGTGTTTCTCCATCAACATCTCAGGGTCAGTAATCACACCTTGGTTCGTGAATATAAAGTTCAATGCATTGGGATACTGTGCGGGTACGTAATACATACGTGACACATCTTTAGTTTGTTTATCACCCAGTTCATCAAACTCACGATTCAATGCGAACCAAAAGTGTGGTAGTACCTTTACCTCAACCTCTTTGGTCAGAGGGAATACTAGACGGAACTTCGGTTGTTCCATTCTAGAAGATGCGGTAGAGTAACATATGTAATAGTACTCTCCGAACTTTTCTTCTAGAGTCCGTTTAAGATGTTGTACCAATTCGTGTTCACTGGCATAATCCAGTATATCAGGTAACAGATACTCATCAACATCAAGAGCAGCCCAACCACCCCAGTCAGTAACATTCTTATTAGACCTCGTAGTACCCACAGTATAAGTACTAGGACTAATGAGAACACTAGAATTACTTCCACCCTTCTGACCCTCCTTCCGAGACATTCCATACAGTAAACCTTCGAACGCATCTAGACCATCGATACTCATATTTCGATGAGTTTGATTGTCGTAGGTGTTTTTGAATATTGTTAAACTGTATTTCATTGGGTACCATTATACGATATCAGACATGAATTGTCAAGTAAAATTTTAGTGAAAGACGTGTTGAATTCCTTCCACTACCATATAATCAATTTCCATCTCTCCAATGATTGTGATACCTGTTCTCTCAAGTACCATATCACACACGGTGTCCCATTTCTCTTCACCATCAACAGATTTATACAGACCTAACTGCATCTCTTTATAGTTCATTGGTATCTCCATAGGAATTCCTGTGGCGATGTGTGTTCCGATAATTCCATTCTTCATAATATATTCTCTCTCATTAATTTATACAACTATTATACCATAGCATACTCTATTTGTCAAGGGTTTTATACAAAGAAATACTATTTAATTTAGTCTTAAACTTGTTCTCAGCATAATAGTCCCATGTCTTGATATGTTTCATCAAGGGTCTGAAGTACCTTACTCCATGTTTAACACTATCTTGGTCATAGTTGTCAAATAGAATATACTTTGCTCCTACTGTGAATGCAAGTTGGGTATCCAGTTCAACTGCCCTTGACGCATGGTTACCATCAATGAACACGAAATCGAATGGTGTCCAGTCCAAGATATACTCCCATATCTCAGGTGACTTATTACCTATCACTTTTACATTAGGGTATTTACGTTCCACTCCTAGGACGGTTTGTCGATACAATGGATGATTGGGACAACAGGATATGATATTACAATCAGGAAGATAATGTGCGAAGTATGATGTAGAGTGACCCGCATAATATCCTATCTCAAGCATATTCTGAGGACTCACCTCATCCTTGATATAAGAACACATATCCATGATAGGTTCGGACGGGGGAAGATATCCCCAACCAGTATTAGTATCAAAATCTAGGTGGGGGAATAGTTTCTCGTATTCGGTTATGTATTCGTCTATCGCCATTTCTTTATGTACTCAATTGAACTTTCGAGTGATTGAATGTTTTCATCAAAACCGTTACTCCCTATTGCAATATTACAATGTTGACATATCCATTCCCTAGGTTCACCAGTCTCATGGTCATGGTCAAGAACAAATGGGGACTTACCCTGCCATCCATTATGTCCACCTTTCAGTACTTCCTCATTCCTATTACATATAGGACATGTATGGTTATCAGGACATTTACCCGCAACTTGTTTTGCAAGTCTCGTTTGTTTATTTAGTTTGGTCTTACAGGTCGAACATTCATTACGTCTATTCTGTCGGGTATGGGCAAAGTCTTCTTTCTTACCACTCCTTAATCCAAACTCATGGATGTGTTTTTCTGTACCACAAAGTGAACATACCTTGGTATCAATGTCTTCCACTTCTCCCCACAATGTCATCACCCGAAGAAATCCTCTAGAGTTGCACGAGGTTCCGCAGACCAACCTATCGCATCGAAGATTGCATCGAGCGGGGCAAGAAAAGTCTTTTGGAACATCTTGTTGTAATCAATATAAGTCTCTAGTCCTAACTCACGAGGGAGTCTTTGCGGATATGAGATAATATTCTCTTTGATGGGATTGGGGGTCTTGAGATAAACGAACTTAATCTTCTCACCATTCTTGATAATCTCGTGACGTAATCCTCGTTGTTTAATGTGGTGATTGTAAAGTAATGCACCCCGAACATGGATAGGAGTACCCTTACCATAAATCATCTTAGAATCTTTCCACTTCTTGATGTCACTTACCCCACGTGGGAATGAAATCTCTTCGGCAGATAAAGAACTGAATTCGGTTCGGAACTTAGAAATGTACGATTGTGTTTCTAACTCTGTACCATTGACTACTATATGAAACATTTCCTTCATCTTTTCACGGACGACCTGTGGAGTGGATGATTTGATCGCTTCGATACCCATGATTTTTATCTTAGGTTTTGCGTACTGGACACCCTCATTATTGTGGACGTTCAGGATGTATCTCTTCTTCGCAACCCAAATACCTCGGTCTGCAATTACCTCACGACCCATCTCCATACGATTTTCTCTTGCACCCGTATACTCTGCAAGGTCGGCATAGGAATCGGTCAGAACTTTCTCGAAGTGTTCACGACAAATCTTGTCAAGGAACGCAGTCGGATTCTTGGGGTTTGTTGCGACAACAAGAGGTGCCATGTTAATGTACAATGAATCGGTATCGATTGCAATCACATAATCCTTATCAGTCTTAAGGAGTTTGTTCATCTCCTCATTCATTCTCTTCTCTGCCCACTGAATCGCTAACTGACCTGCAAGGGTAACTGACTCTGCGACTCGTTGGTCAAAGTAACGGAACCATCGATTACCCAATGCACCATAGAGACTGTTCATCAAAATCTTGATAGACATCTGTTGATTGTCAAGGGTTGATATTTGGTTGCGTAATGTCTGAGTAGGATATGTCTCGTACTCTTGTTGTGACTTCAACATCTCACGTTTGATAATCTTACGTTCTTCATAGTATGCACGAATGATAGAGGGAATAACCCCTTCCTTATCCTTCTTGAAACGCACCCCACTTGGTGCAGTAGAGAACTCATCCTTACGATTGACCTTGGTCTGCTTATGCAACATGCGAGGTACATCCGTATCCACCAAACCATCGGTAACAGTCTCAGGTGACATATTGTATTGAACAATAATGTTTGGATACAGAGAGTTCAAATCGAAGGAAGTAACCCAGTCGTGTGAACCTACTTGGGGGTCTTTCACATAACCACCCGCAAAGTCACCTTTAGGTTTCTCGTGTTTTTGGGGAATCGCAACCTTCTTCTTATTCAACATGCGATAGATGATACTATCCCAAATAGAAGTAGTACCGAAGACATCCTCATAGTTACACCCACCACGATATGCCATCGTCAATGCGAGGTCAATCAATCCTAGGTTCTCATCCAACTTTGCAACTAACTCAACATCCTTTATGTTATAGTCAATGAACTTCTGATAGTCGTTCTTGTATAGAGTGTGTAGGTTACCGTGTTCTTCATAGGAAAGTTTACGTTCACCTAGAACAACATTTGCAATATGGTCGAGTCGATAGGACTCTTGTTGACCCAGTGTATTATAGGTAAACTTACGGAATAGGTCATAGTAGTCAAGGGATGCGATACCACATATCTCATAGGTATTTGAATCGGGAATGAATATATTACCACGGACTTTCTTGGTGTTAACAACACCCCAAGGAGATAATCGTTTTACGGTATCTTCCCCGAAGGTTTTACGAATACGATTTACGAGGTATGGAATATCGAAGTTCTTGGTATTCCAACCTGTAATGATATCAGGGTCAAGAGAGTCTTGCCAGTATGCAATAAACTTACCCAACATCTCACTCTCGGTATCGGAGTGAACAAAGATTACATTGTCGGGTGCAGTATAGTCACCCATACCGAACACGATGTATTTGTCACTACGACTAGACTTGAGTGCAATTGAGATGACGGGATAGTTTGCTTTGTCGGGTTCAGGGAATCCCTCATCTGACATAACCTCAATATCCATTGTGACAATATTCATCACATTGGAATCAAATTTGATATCATTGGGGAACTTGTCAGTTATGAATTGAGAGATGTAGTTATTCATCCCATAGACTTCCATGTTTGTTACATGTTCATATCTTTTGGTGAAGTCAGTCGCTTCCCGCATAGTCTCAAATTCTAGAGATTCAACGGATTGACCTTGGAGATTTTTCCATGTGCCTTTGTCACTACGTACAAAGAGAGTCGGTTTGAAGGGGATTTTCTTATGAACCCTTTCAGTCCCGCTGTATCCTCGGTATAGTAAGTTGTTGCCATAACGCTCAACAGTAGTATAGAAATCCATATTATATGTCCTTTTTCATTGTGTACCATTATACAAGGTTATGCGAGATTTGTCAAGTGTTTTATTCTATTATTTTAAATTGTTTTGAACGCAACCAAGGTGCATCCAAGAAGTGTTGTGCATACCCCTCGTGGTCTTGTGTGACCTTCAGTCTCTTAGATATCACCTGAGTAGACGGTATCGAAAGTTGGGTATCCTCGTCATCACTAAAGTTATATGTTTCAAACATCTCTTCACTTGTCTTACCACAACCTATATATTTACAGTTCTTGTAATGAGTCATATAAGTGAAGTGTTTATTATGGTAGTCTCTCTTACGTAGATAGTTGTCTGCAAAGGTCTTGAACATTCTCTCTGCGACACCATAAGGGCCACAGTTAATAGGGAATTGCCTGTTGACCAACAAATCCCAACACCACTCTGCACATTCCTTGTTATAAGAATAACAGGACATAAAGAGTCCTAGGTTTGCATACGACATTTCATGTTGATTCATTCTATCAACACATTTCTTAAACATATTCACATCTAGAAGATATGCATCATGTTCTAGAATAAAGAAACGTTCGTCTGTCTCCCCTGCTTGTTTCATTAACAACCAGTGAGAGATATTACCACTGCGTTCGGTTGGTGATATTTCACCCTGACCATTCATGGTATCTATGTCTGTAAGAGATTTGTGCCAAGTAAACATATCTTCGTATTCCGATAAGGTAGACGGAGTTACGCATTGGACTGGAATAATTTCTGAAAAGATTCCCGCTTCGATTGCGGGTTGAAAAGATTCTATAGAGATACGACTGTATTCCATAGATATTGGGTTGTCGAAATCGACTATTTGATATGCTATCATAATATATACTTATAATATGCGGGGGGGAACAATTCCCCCCAACACACCGTTTTACTTCAAGTTAGATTAACGTGCTGCCCCGTACTAGTGGTGCGAGAGTGATTGCTATCATTGCAATCATTCCTACCAATAATGCGAGACTGTAAATACCATCTTGATGGTCTTTTAGTTTTTGTCTCATTTTGAGTTCCTCGTAACTAATCGATTGTGATTTGACGAGGACGCTTCTCTTCGGGGATTTCTAACTTCAACATAATTGCAAGAATACCATCCTTTAAAGTTGCTCCGTTTACTTGGACATACTCGGATAGACGGAAAGTTCGTTTAAACTTCTTGGTACTAATACCACGATGAATAACTTCTCTCCCATTACTTCTGTGTTCCCCTGCAATCATCACAGAACGTTCTTTCTGTTCTACGGTGACTTCTCCTTTATTGAAACCCGCTACTGCAACCTCAATCATATAAACATCATCCGTAACCTTCACAATATTGTGGGGTGGATAATGGTCATGTGCGTGGACGGTTGCGTGTTCAAGTTCGCTGAACAAGTGGTCAAACCCAATAAAAGATGCACGTGGGAATAGCGTGTTGCCTATTTTTGTCATATCATTTCTCCTATGATTATAGCAAGTTAATGAGTACCCGATTATCGGCATACTCAGTAGTATATATAAGAATTAAAATTTACATTTCAAGGTCTTATAAATAATATTTAATATAAAAGTGTTTCATAAGATGTACATTGTACAGTATATGAAACAAAAAGTCAAGTAAAAAGAGGAGAAACATGCCAATAAAGTTAAGACCAAGTGTCACCAACATTGATAGAAATACAAAGAAAGTAACTATCAATCATTACTATATCAAAACAACCCCATTAAAAGAATTACTAGAGTATCTTGAAAGTTCTAATGCAAGACCTAGAGTTGTACAGAAAATCAAGAACGAACTAATAAGACGTGAGTTCAAACATAATCTGCGGGATTGAAGTCTCCTTCTACTCCAAAGGAAAACGTAACCCTAGATACCGTTGGTTCTAGTTGGTGCCACGTACCCCTAGGAATCCAAACAAAGTTGCCTGGCTTCATAACACTTACATAATCACTGTTAGATGGTTCTTCGAACTCACCTATAGTAATCTTACATTCGTTCACTACCTGAAGTAGAAAAACATCCATAGAATCGTTATGTCTTGGATAAGAACCTGAGTATTGTCCGAAACCACAGAATGCAATATTAGTAATCTGTTGTGGCCCTTTATCATACTTCTCTTTATGCAGTTTGTCTTTATGTCTCTCAATAAAGAAGTCGTGCATATCTGCAACTACCTGCTTTGCGAAGTGTGGTGCAGAAGGTCTGTTATGAAATGCATTGAGACCTAATCTCTGTTTCTCTCGGTTCCAATCGTAATCATCTTGGGGGTGGGTATCCACCAAGTCCATTGCGTTAACCCAAGTCCATGCATCTAGAGTTGGGTCTACTGTACGTCCCGTAATGATTTTCTTTCCACGAATCCTGTCGATGTTTTCTTCAAACACTGATATCATAATTTACTTGTTTCCGATACTATACTTTGGACAAAGTTCCCATTCTTCTTTTTCCTTAAATCCAATAATCTTGATAGTTCTCAGAGGAGCACAATCAACACACACTTCCCTATTCTGAATTTCTACAAGACCCCAATCCGCAAGAAGGGTTGCGATTGTATTACGTCTCTGTAAATCTGATTCTTCTAGATTTGCCTTTTTACCATCAAGCATAAAGAGTTCTTTAAAATGCACAATAAAGTATCTACCCTGCTTATGCAAGATATGACACGATTGAAACAGTTTATTATCTTTACGTGATGCAACACCGATACGTGTTAATGTTTCACGGACTTTTAAAAAGTCATCGGGTTCTGACAAATTGATTTCTAACATAGTCGCTGGAGACCATGTTGTTATTAAATTACTTTCTTCCACCTTTAGCCACCTTATTTTTCAATATTAAAATCTGTTGAGGCGACAGAAGTGAAATGACGGTTCTCGCCTTTTCATTGCTATATCCATAGTATTCTTTCACCACATCAACATCATGTTCAAGTTCGGGTTTCACCCACTTGGAGAAACGCTTTCGTTTCCTTACTATATTTATAAGAAACTGATATTGTAGACGTGAGTCAAGATGGTGGTATCGATTCATCTCATTTGCGATACCTACGGTGTCTGCGAAGTAAGATAGACTACGGTTAACCATAAATCCGTTATAGGACTTTTCAGTAACATCATCTACCATGATATCTTTCTTGGTGTAGTTAATACTGTTTACATAATCAAAGGGGTTCATTCACATATCCATTCTATAATTGTTTAATCATTATACCACACTTACCAAGGAAAAGCAACCCTTCATTTGTACGATATTCATCTAAATAAAAGACTTTTGTTATACCTGATTGGTAAATTAGTTTTGCACAATCAAGACAAGGTGCGTGTGTTGTATATAGGGTTGAGTCTTCGGCACTTTCATTTGACCTAGCTATCTTTGCAATTGCGTTAGTCTCTGCATGAAGTACTTCTTTCTTGGTTTTTAATTCTGTATCGAGTTCATATTTCCCAAATCTATATTCGCAGTTGTTGTCCCATCCACTAGGCATACCGTTGTATCCGATAGATACTATACGATTGTCCTTGACAATGACACAACCGACCTTAAGTCTTTTGGCGGATGACAACTCTGAATAGAGTGTTGCTGCCCTCATGTGTACTTTATCCCACTTAGTTCGTAGGGGCATTTCGGGTAATTTATCCAAGATCAAAGTTTAACTCCGTCTGTCGAGGTACCCAGTTATCACCAATTTTGGTCAGAGAGATAGGTTGACGTTCTAAGTCTTCACTTGTTTCTGCAACAACAATGACATAAGAACCATCTGACTTAGACACTCTATTACCAAACTCGTCCACAGTAAGACAATCCTCAACTCTATCGTTGTTACGTAAATACTTAATCATGATAATATTCCTGCTATGTTAGGACGGAAGTAACCTTCGGGTTTCATAATCTTTCCTTCTTTGTCTTTGATAACTTTACCGTCAACGAACTTAGACATATTGGATGCCTTTACTTCGTTCCAAACCTTATCAAAAGGAATGTCAAGGGTTGATGCCATACCCATGATGACCCATACCATGTCTGCAAGTCCGTCTGCAACCTCTACAAGGTCTTGGTTAGTGAATGCATCTAATGTCTCGTGGTACTCTTCGGTAATCAAATCCATATACAGGTTTGCTTGTTTACTCTCCAGTCCCATAAAATCGGGATAGTCCTGTTCACCTTGTAACATGAACTGTTCTACATCGTCCTGATAATCTTTCATAATCATAATCCTATTAAGTTCCATCCGTGATTCGCAAATGCGTTCAGGATGATTGCTATACATGTTAACATGTGTGTTACCCACCACACAGTTCTTATTACTGCGATGGTATTTGCCTGTGCATCTGTTTCCCCGACTTTCTCACCGAGGGACTTTGCCCATATTCTCCACATGTTTAATCCTCTTTATTAAGTTGGTCTTTCCCTTCCTTACGGAATCTTTTATTATAACCACGTTTAATCTTCTTAACAACCTTAGAGTTGTCTAAGTAACAATAAAACCCTCTTGCACTGGTGAGGGCATCATATTCGCCCCCACCCTTCATTTTAATCTTAGGTCTCTTCTTCATTTTCGTTAACCATCTCTGCAATACGTTTGTATTTATAATAGTCAACAATGAACTCTTCGAAGTTCTCCCACAAATCATTCATTCGCATCTGTTGTAACTCACGAACACCAATCAAAACATTCAAGAGTCTGTCCTGTTTGTGAGCATCCATACCCTCGAAGTATGGGTCATCACCGACATACTTAGTCAGTGAATCTAGGTCTTCTACAAGACTCCATGCTCTCATGATTTTCTCTTCCATCGAAATTGCGTCTGCCATTATAATTCTCCCTTAGAACCAGTAGGAGACATTTTCTTAATTTTCATGTAAACATTTTCATCAACATATAATGAAGTGTTACTAGTCTCTTTACGTAGTTTCAACTCGTTACTCATACATTCGTGCAGTATAAGAGAGACATTGGACATCTCAACAACTGCTTCTAAGTGTGCGGTATCCATCTCTGCAATAGTCTTGTACTGCAATGGTTGTTTACCATCTTTGCCGTATGTTCCCCACGTGAGTACCTCACTTTGTACCTTATGGGGTTCATTGTCATACAGACACATATCAATTTGGTCTGCATGAACAGACCGTCTTACGTAATCTAGACCACCATCGACCACATAGGTCTTACCAGTCAGAGCGTCTTTATGGGTCACGTAGTCGTGTCTATTTTTAGACTCGATGATAGTACCATCAGGGGTTTGTAACGCATTACGAATAAGTTTCATTACTTGAACTCCACGTTCGCCATACACTCAGTCATACAGGCAACAAGGTTCAACTCATGGTCTGCAACAAAGGCATTCTTGTATTGATAGTCCGCAAGGATTAATACCAACTGCGGGATTGAGTTAGATGCAACATTACTCTCCATAGTATCATAGATACCACGGAATATTGATGCGGGTTCCAAGTCAATATTGTTGACTACCCACTGACGCATCTTCTTAAAGTCTTTTGACTTAAGGTGTTTGTACACATCTGTATACTTATCATTATCACCAATAAGAACTTCGGTTGTAATACTACCACCGATTGCCGCACGTTGTAGTTCATTCAATGCACGTCTCAGGTCAGGAAAATGTTTCATGACTAGATTTGCAACAACCTTAGTATTGAACTCAACACCTTCTTTGGTAAGGATATCTTTACAACGCATAAAGAATGCTTGACCTAGTTCTGCACGGTCTTTATTAGTCTTTACGTTGAACTCATATACCCCGCAACGAGAGTGTAGTGGTTCGATAACACGGTTCTTGAAGTTACACGTCAGAATGAATCGACAGTTATTACTGAACTCTTCGATGAATCCACGAAGTGCGGGTTGGGTTGATTGGGGATTAAGGTAGTCCGCTTCATCCAAGATTACAACCTTGTAACCACCTGAGAGAGAGACGGATGAAGCGAACTGTTTGATTTTGCCTCGGAGGGTATCAATGTTACCTTCTTCAGAACCATTGATGACAATATAGTCAAGTCCGAGTGTTTTGCAAATTGCTTTTGCGACTGTAGTCTTACCAAGACCCGCAGTACCCGTCAACATCATATTGGGTAGTTCACCACCTTCAACAATACTTTGAAAGGTGTTCTTTAGTTCGGTTGGTAGGATACAATCCGAGATTGATTGGGGACGATATTTCTCGACCCACAGAAAGTTGTCTGCGTTATTCATAGAGACTCCATAATAAAAAAATAGGGTGGACTTTCATTTAGTCGGGTCAAACCGGCAACTGGGGAAAGTCCGTAAAACCAATAACAGAAGAGTATTATATCACAATCCTTGTGGGATTGTCAAGCTCTATTTCTCTTCTGTTACTTCTTGCTCAGATTGGAACTGTTCACACAGTTGTACAATCCTTACTGCTTCGTCACGTAGTGTTCCTATAGTAGAGAGTTCTTCTCCTTTGAATCCACCACGTTGCACAACGGTATCAATTACTGCAACGGTTGAACGTGCAACACGGTTACCGAGGTCGTAAATTTCGTCATGATTTTTTTCTGCTTTTGCCATCTTATGATTCTCCATAGTTAGATGATTTTTCAAGTGCGATAAAGTATTCTATCGCTGATTGTTGTGACTTCCATCTCGAAATAAGTTTCGAACTGATACTTACTTCAAAGTCTTCATTAATAACCTTAATGTTGTTTACGTTAATAATGAAATTAAACGAAACACCTTCAGGATAATCACCCTCTACATCAATAGAGAATGCATTAGAGGTCGAGTCTTTACTATCAACAACTGCAAGATTAATCGAACCACCACTAGGGGTAATTGAAATCTCACTGTGACCAAGAACGCCAGCGGCCTTCTTAACTCTATTCAATGTGTCATTATCTATAACGAAGTTAACCTCAGATTCGGGCATGACAATGTCTTTGCCAGGCGAAGTCAACATGTCTGTATCAGAGTAAAAGTATTTTACATTACTCCTACCAGTATTGTCATAGACAGTAACAAAGTCCTTCTCGAACTTAAGGTTAGGTTTGTCCACAAGGGACAGTACATTCAAGAACTCGTTAAGGTCATAGATACCGAAGTCTTGGGGAAAATCCTCATTAACTGTTGTGGTACTTAAAACATTACGTGCTACCGAAATAGTTTTGAGAGTGCTACCTTGGGTAAACACTAGGTTGGGGTTGATGGTTGCGTAGTTCTGAAGAACCTTTAACGTCTTATCAGTTAGTTCCATAATATATCTCCTGTTAATATTATAATGTATTATACCAAACTTTGCGGACAAAGTCAAGCATTATTTTCACTTTATTTTACTAAAGTTTCTTTCTTTCACGAACTCAATCTTACGATTGAATGATGCGTCTTCGAGTTCTCCCTTATGGGATATGACAAAGACATTCGTATCACCACCAAGTGTATGGATAATCTTCATCAGATTGTCCACCCCATCAGCATCCAACGAACTGTCGAATGTCTCATCAAGGATTAAAAGATTAGTTGCGACACTATTCTTCATCTTGGCAATCTGTCTCCACGTAAATAGTAGGGACAAATCGATACGTTGTTTCTCACCTTCACTGAATGAATCATAGGTGAAGGTATCACGATGACGTGAACGAATCGTTTCATTGAACGACTCATCTAGGTCAAAGTGAACAAAGAAATCTAGAATCTGTAGGTATTGATTGGTCAATGTATTGATAACAGGTAGGTACTGTTTGATAATCTTAGACTTGATACCTTGATCTTTCAATAGTTCTGCGGTCACTGACTGGTAAGATTGTGTCTCGGCAAGTTTAAATTTCTCGTCTTGTAGGACAGTCTTATCATCACGAAGAATATCAAGGTCTGAGTTTGATTCGGCAAGGTCACCCTCTCCGATATCTAAATCAGTAATCTCATTCTGAATAGTAGATACGTTCTGATTCAATCTACGTATCTCCGCAGTATGACCCGCAATTAGTTTTTGCCACTCACGAACGTCTGACATGTCTTTCTGTAGTCCTGACATGACCAAATCATTCTCTTCTAGTTTGGTGGTGACCTCTACTAACGCCTCCGAAATTGTTGTCGTCTTCGACTCTGCTGCATTAATCTTTGTTTGGCGGTGTTCTTCTTCGACTGTTTGCTCGCACGTGGGGCAGTTGTCGTTGTCGGTAAAGAATTTTCCTTGTCGTTTAGCATCTCTAATTTTTCCTTTAAAGTCGATTGCAAATGTATTTAGTTTTTCTCGTTTCTCTGAAGCACCTTTGATTCGCAACTCGACCGTAGGTAAGGTTGTGTCAATCTTAGATGATACTTCAAACATCTCATCATTGATTGATTGTATCTCTTCCTGATACTTAACAATCATTGATTCTTTCTGCTTACGTTGGTGTGTGTTAACAGATATCAGTTCAGATATCAGTTTCTTCTGTGCGTTAATCTTGGTATTCACTACCTCAATTTGATGTTCGTTTGTTGTCAGGTTTCCCTTGAGTATTGATATCTTCTCCTTTAACAACACATTCATTTTAGAGAACATATTGATATCAAGAAGGTCTTCGATAACATCTCTTCTTGCGGTAGTAGTCAACTGCATGAAAGGAATGAATGAAGAAGAACCCAACACCACGATTTGATGGAAGGACTTATGACTTAGTTGTAGGATGTTCTTCTCAAGTAAAGACTGATAGTCTTTCGCATGAGAATCCTGATTAACCATATTACCGTTAACCCAAACCTCAAACTTGTTCTGTTTAATACCACGAACAATCTTATATTCCTGCGTACCAACTCTAAACTCAACTTCTACTAAGGTACCCTTACCATTGATTGTATTAACCAATTGCATTTTAGAAATCTTACGATGGGGTTTCCCAAAGAGACCAAATGACAATGCATCCAACATGGTAGACTTACCCGCACCATTATGACCAATCACTAAGGTGGTCGGTGTAGATTGGAAATCTATCTCGGTGAAGGTATTTCCTGTTGATAGGAAATTTTTATACCTTAGTTTTTCAAATGTAATCATAAATTATTTAGTCTCGTCTTCCTTCGCTTCGCACCAATTACAAGGTTCCCCCTTAAGGTTACTCATTAATGTACGGTCTATTATACAGTAGTGCGACCAAGTTGTCAAGTCTTTTTTTCCAAATATCTTATCATAGTTATCACTGTATGCTTTTTGGTCATCTTTATTTCTTCGACCATCTCCCTTACCACCATGCCATTGTGCCATTATACTACCTCTAACGTCTGAGCTTCTATCATCAGACTTGACATTTCTTGTTTGATTCTGTCTTTATCGAGGTCAGTATTAACATTGTCAATATAATCGTATACTAACGTCTCGGTATCGTCAACAGATATGGTATCATCAACATTAGAACCTAGGAACTCCTTGAAGTCTTCGGCAATCTTTAGGTCATGAATTTTCTGAGACTGTACCTTATCAACAAACTTCTCGAACTCAATCGGGTCACCTTTGTTGACTACAATAATCTTGACGAACTTATTGTCTAGGTATCTCATATCCTTGAACTGTTGATTAGACATCTTTTCCGCATCATAGTATATCTTCTCGTGAAGAGTAATAGGATTCTTGATTGCGGTTAGTTCTCTTGTTTCGGTATCAAGTATATGGAAGTGTTTGGGGTCATGTGCATCGTTCCAAAAGAATTCCATCTGAGCACCAAGATAGTGGATATTACCCACACTTGATTTTGCATGGAAGTGACCCGTCATAACGAGTTCAAATCTCTTGAAGTGATCTGCACTCATACCATGCATACAGGGCATTCCCCTCATCATGTCAAACCCTTGGAGTTCTAAGTGAGCGCCCACAATTGTTGCTTTTGTTGATTTAAGAAACTTAAGTGATGCTTCTTCATTCTCTGCATTAATCCAAGGAACAAGTGCTACCTTTAGTCCATCGTAATCCATTACTGTTGGTTCCATAACAAGATTCACTTCATTCATGTAGTGACCTTGTAGTTCCTTCAATGCATTCAACTCATTGGTGTTCTTGTAGTACACGTCATGGTTGCCAGGAATTATATCCATTGTGATACCATACTCACGTAACTTCTCAAGGAAGATGTGTCGATTGTGACCCAGTGCCTTAAAGTTGACAGTTTTACGATTGTCGTAATAGTCCCCTAGATGGAGAATCTGTGTGATATTGTTTTCGAGTAGATACGGGAAAAATACGTCTCTATAGAAACGTTCTTGATAGTCCATAAAGATGTCGGACGAATTACGGATACCGCAGTGGGTATCATTTAGTATTGCGATTTTCATTATATATTCCTACAATTAACGCACATTATAACATGCGTAACAACCTTTGTCAAGCACTAAATTGAACACTAACTCCACAACCACATGACTGTTGTTCGTTAGGATTAATAAACTCAAAGGATTCATTTAGACCCGTCTTAATATAATCTAGGGTCATACCATCTAAAAAGGGTTGACTGACTTCATCGATAACAATCCAAAGATTACCAAAATATTGGGAGTGGTCTCCTTCCTTTTCCGTGTCTTCGGTAAATATGTATTCGTATCCCGCACAACCACCTTTTGTAACACCTAGTCTTACAGTGGTAACTCCCTTGTGTAGGAGTTTCTCTAAAGCAACGTTAGTTATCTCAATCTTCATCAGAAACAATAAAGTCCGTTAAATCGGAATCAACCTTGACTGTACGTCTACGTCTTTTCTTCTTCTCAGTCTTATAGTACTCTTTAAATTGACTGTCTGCTTCCTTGACGGAATCGATACGAATTCTTAGTGTATCAATAAACTGTTGTGCAACTTGATTGGCGTGTGCCTCACCCGTACTTTCATCCAAGAAACTTTCTGTACCCGCATGTGCCATATACTTCATCTTGATGTTCTGTTGTTTCTTCTCTTTCTCAATCCTACGTAGGAACGCATACCAAGATATCTGAGTGAAATATGCGAATGCATTAGGTTTACCTGTTCGGGTAGCGGATTCGATATTGTAGTTTTCGATTGCTTTCAGACAGTTCTCTACTGCATCCATCACCATCTCTTCACGGTAGGTGTAACGAACAAAGTTTGCCTTATGGGATAGTCCCTCACAAATCTTTAGGAAACATGTAGCAATATAATCAGTGACTACAGGTAGCTTCTCTTCCTTCTCCCGTGCGACATTGACTGTAGATACATACTCTACTACTGCTTCCGAGAAGTCTCGGTTGTTAACGTAATGTGGTTTTTCTTTTGGTTTCATTGTGTTTCCTTATAATATGATGTATTATACTACAATACTCAGGTATTGTCAAGTATTCTTTTTCTTAATCCACTGGTAGAAAAATCGTGTTGTCTGTTGTTATAGTGAATGTGGATGTTGTTATCAATACAATACTGTCTACCAGTAAAGTCTTCATGTTTATATTCCTCACCTATAACTCGGACATTAATGGGATATACCTTAAGTATGTCCACTAAGTCTTTTTCGGTACGGTAAGGAATAATCTCATCTATGAATGATATTGCGGATAGTTGGATGTAACGTTCCACCATTGATTGGACAGGAGCGTTCTTCTCATCGGGTCTATCTAAGGATGGGTCAGTCTGTAATCCTACCAATAGGTAGTCACATTGAGACTTCGCTTCCTTCAACATTGCTATATGACCCGCATGTAGGAGGTCGAATGCAGAAGCAGTGAATCCGATTAAATTTAATTTAGGGCTTGACATAATATGTTTTATCTGTTATAATAAGCTTGCTTTGCGGGGCTTTGGATACCCACGTTAATGTATGGTCTTCTTAGTGAACATATCAATAACATCTCCACTACCTCTATCAGAGTCTCCCCCGATACTATTAAACGAATCAAGTTCTAATAGATACTCTTCAAGGTCTTCTGTAGACGCTCGCATTTTCTGTATAGATTCAGCGGTCTGAGTCATAAGTTCATCTAGTCCCATTTCGGGACTTGTGTTTCCCATAAGTCTTTCATCATGAGAGGTGTGCATATCGTCTTTGGCGATTCGATATTGAACTAACAGAGCTTCTACAGGAACCGCAATTGATACCACATGATGAGATAATAGAATAACCATATCTTCCTCACCTTCTTGATAAATCAGATAAGGTCTAAAAGAAAAGTATTTTTCACCTGCGTTCTTTTCATAACACATCAACTTCATTGCATTCTTTATGACAATTTCATCGTTTTCTTCATCGTTCCATTGGATGACATCACATACAATTTCGTCACCATTACTCAACGACATCTGTCTTAGATTATGAACTACTACTTTCTTTTTTGTCATTTTAAATTAACCTCATATATTTTATAGGGAAACTGTTCTTTACTATATATCTTAATTCTTTCACCACTATGTCTAAGAGTAAAATTCTTGTGTGACTTGACATGCATATCATCTGCGATGTCAAATAACTTGGTAGGTTTCCCATTGTCACTCTTTCGAAGACCTCTACCTATACTCTGTAAAACTCTGATCTGACTCTTACTTGGTGATGCGAATACAATGTTATTTAGGTTTCTAATATTGATGCCTGTGGAGAAGGTTCCCATAGACGCAACGATGATTGCATCCTTTTGACTCTCTACAATACCACGTATTTGTTCTCGGTCTTTTGCATCAACCTCACCCGAAACATAAAATATCTTACGTCCCTCTGCAATCTTATCCTTCATCATATCAAAGAGAATCTTACCGTGTTTCTCTACAAATTGGAATAATACAAGGGTGTTACCTGTTTGGTCTAATGTAAGATTAGTAATAAACTTATTACGTTTCTCATGTGTTACTATATAATCGATTTCTTCCTGATAGGTCTTTCCTTGCATCATATGACATATATCATTATGGTATCTTAGTAGTAAAACCGATATATCAATCTTTGCAAGTGTTCCCTTTTCTTGTAGGTCACGTGTCGCAGTTACCCGTTTGGTGGGGCCAAAGAGTCCTTCAAGTACGAGTTTATTTGTCTCGGTACCATCTAGAGTACCCGTGGTACCAAATCTATATTCCGCATTCCTTGCTTTATTCATTATACCTGACAATGACTTTGCCTTGAATAGATGAACCTCATCTCCGAATATACAGTGAAACTGTTCAAAGAATTCTTGGGGAAATTTATAGATAGATTGCCATGTGGATATAATGACTCGTTTGTTGGTTACCTTGTCCTTACCCGAATAGATACGATGACAATTATTCTCTACATCAAATCCATATTCATAGAAGTCCTTATACATTTGTTCAACAAGACTTGTAGTAGGAACAACAATAAGAACGTTCTCAGCGAAGTTATCCATGTACCACCTCATCAAATTATAGATAATAAACGACTTACCACTACCCGTGGGGGATAGCAGGATTGCACGTTTGTTTTCTATTCCGTGGGATATCGCATCATACTGATAGTCCCTCACATCAAATGGGGATTCTATAGTGGAAAGATACTTAACAAGGTTGGGGTGTGAAACTACATTCTTCTTTTCGGGATGTCCAAATTCATCATTGTCCTCTATCTGAAGAGGATACATCCTATCAGCAGAGAACTTTTTTATATGCGACCACAGACCAACATTCAATTCACGAGTAATGGAATTAAATAATCGAATCTTCCCGTCCCAAACTCTCTTCTTAAATGCAGGCATAAACTTATGGCCAGGCACAAAGAAGGAGAAGTAGTCACGAAGTTCATTCACTTGGTGCGGTTCACAATCGACCAACATCATTGAGTGGTCTCTCATTTTTACCGTAATCGTATTCGGTATAGACATTACATTCCTTCTTGGAACGACCTCCACCTAATCATATTACCGATTGTTTGGTGTCGCCACTTGATGTTTTCAACAATTTCTTTTATAGTATCAATCAGTGTTTGTAGATAGAAGATTCTTTCCTCACTCTGTTGTATATCTATATCTGTATTATAGTAGTGTTCCTTACTACCCTTGGTGGTTACAAGATGACCTTCATAGGGGTCAAACTTCCAACCTTTATCCAAAAGTTCTTCCTTGGATAGTTTACCTTCGTAATACATCCACTTTTCTTTTAAGAGATTTTTTTGTTGAAACTCCGCTTTCTTGAGTCGTAATTTGGTCAATGCCAAATACTCAAGATACTTCGAGTGTAGTGCGGGGGTGACCCTAGAGTCTTCGTCTAGAGCATTGGTAGTTAATTTAGAATCTTCTTTCCATTCGTCAAGAATGTCATTCAGTTCAATCATAATATATTCCTATCATATAGTTTAGTTTTTTATTCCTACTGGTATTTATAGTACCTCTAACCTCGAAAATCTAAACGAGACATCGAAGGTAATCACAGCACCTTCTCCACTTGACGTTAAGTTAATACCACCTAGGTCAGTAGGTACACAATCAAGATACCTTAATTGTACTGAAGTGTTGTTATGACTAGATAATACTGCAATTGAGATATCAGCGTAGGTGGGAATTTTGGTGCCACGTTCCCCTGAACTAACCTGACCCTCATTAACAATACGTTCAAGATAGGTTAACATCTCTTTGTATGCAGACATGTTTTCATCACAGATAACAGTAATGGTCAAGTCACCATAGGTAACCTTATCACCCGCAAGAGGTACCGAAGTCACACGTCTGCCAGGCAGGGCAACTGGATTGACACCCACTGTCGGGTGAGTAACCGATTGAGCAAAGAACTCTAGGTTAGGATAACGTGTCCTATCAATAAGAATCTTAAACCCTGTAGGTTGAAGATAATTAAGATTGGTTGTTAACTCTGCGTCTTGTAATTGTATTGTACTATCTACGGGCATATTTAATTCCTCTAGTACTATTTATAAGACTTTAATGTACGGATGAGTGATTTTTTGCAAGTAGTGCTTTGATGACACCATCCCAGTATTTGATACCCCACTCAGAACCACTCTGTTTGCATCGTGCATATGCTGAGTGTGCGGAGTCTATTCGTCTAGTATTAAGATGCGACATCATATAAATCAATCCGATTATTTTTGTGTTTCGTTGATTGGGAGGTTTGACGTGATGTTGAACCTGACTCCGTGTCTTTATTAGAAATTGGAGACTTACCCCATCTCATTGCATAGTCAAGCATTTGAGCACGTTCGTGATATTGAACCCACATCTTAACAAGTTCCTTGGGTAAGTCGGGTCTTGGTAACATCAAACCCAACCACATAGGTTTATTAGTAAGTGTACCATTAAGAACATCTTCACCATATCCATACGAATCTATGATTGCGGAGTGTGTTTGATTCTTGGGGGTATTACCATTCATCAATGTCTTGTTGTGACTAGTCATACGTTTGTGTACATAAGACCTATCCTTTCTTCTAGAACCACCCTGTACATCAATATACCATCCCGCAGATTCTCCAATGTAAACACATTCTTCGAATTCTGAAGGATACTGATAGGATTTAGGTTTATTCTCATTAAATACAAATCCGTATGTCGCACCTGATTGTACAGTAAGAGCATCACAGTGAACGGAGTAATCTTTGAACTTACACCAAAATACAGATGTCGGAATTTTAAAACTTGATGGGGTATTCATAATATAGTTCTCTCTCAAAAAAAGTTTTCTAGGGATGATGGTGTTTCGGACTGATAGTTTAGTAACAAGAGTTCTTTCCTGTTGTGTTCGTCTTCTCTATACTTCTTACCACTATGCATAGTATAAGTCAAATCCCACTCCTTCTGAGTCCAATTATGGTATGCTTTCTGTAGGTCTTCGTTTGAATTATATGTAATCATTATCATGTTCTTGGACGCATCCACACAATCATGAAATTCTTTATGGTCAAAGGTATCGTGCATGTCACCGTTATTACCATATATGAACGAGTTAATATCGTATGGTGGGTCTGCGAAAACGAAGGTATAAGGTTCATCATCAAAGAGTTCGGTGTAGTCTAGGTTAGTAATCTTCCAGTTCTTCATCAATTGACTAAACTTAGGTAACTTAGATATCAGTCTATGATTGAACAAGTCCTTCACTGCATCCTTACTAAAGGAACCAGTAGATTCACCAAGACCTGAGAATGAACAACGGTTCATTACATAAAACATCCATGCTATCTCAAAGGGGTCTGTCGCAGTACTAAGTCCTTCCCGCATGACCTTATAGTAGTCTAGGTGCGCTTGTAGGGGGTCTTCTGAGTCAGTTAGTGCAGTTTTGACACTATGTAGTTTCTCTGCAAGACGATCACCTTCTTTCTGAAGGACAGTCCAAAAACAGTATAGGTTATAATACTTGTCATTGACCCACACAGGGATATCAGGATTTTTACTACTGAACGCAAATGCACAACTACCACCTCCAAGGAATGGTTCTCGATATTCCTTGATGACATTCAATTCGCCAGGCATGTTATCACCCTCTTCGAATAGGAACTTAACCGCACGGGACTTTCCGCCAGGATATCGTAAAGGTGTTTTTAAATCTTTATAATTCATAAGGTATTTCCTCTCATATACCAGTATTATACACTAGTATCCAAAATAAGTCAAGACATAATATAGTAAAGTAGTGAGAAACATTCCAATAGTCCCCACAATTATTGCAATATGATCTTGGTTCATAACGAGGGACTTCTGAACCCTCTTTTGTGCATTGCCATCTCTTCCTTGACTTTCCACTCTTGTCTCTTTCTTCTTCGGATTGCGGTATTCTTCTGAATCCTTCTTTTCTCAGTTCTAGTCTCAAAGAATTGTTTATCCTTGATAGTCTCAATGAGTCCATCTCTTTTCACTTTCTTCTTCAAAACCCTCAATGCAGATTCTACATTACCGTCTCTTACGGTAACTGTCAGACCTATATCCTTTGGGTATACAGGTCTCTTTGATTGTTGGGGTCTTCGTTCGTAATGTTTTTTCATATTTTATTTGGTTAGTTAATAGGTGTATTTAGACTAATGATAACTTAACTCATTTCATTGACAATTGCATCTGCAACTTCACATGTCAATTTCATGTGCATCACTCTGAAATCTCTAAGGTCTTCATAGTTTCTTACAACAGGGTCGTACTTAGGTTTCTCAAGACCAAGGTAATCGTCCTTAGTTTGATACTCATCGTAGTTACTGTACGGGTAGATTGCGAAGGTATCCGCATAGTCCTTGTGACAGAAGTCTTGTGGTCTCTTATAACCAGTCTTTGATTCACCCCTATATCTCACGGTGAACAACCTTGTCTTCATTATTTCCTGAACAACAGGGTCATTCCTGTATTCCATAGGGATTCCCTTGTAAAGACCACTCTCGGTGTTGGGACATTTGTATTCTTCTAGATTAATCATATTCTCTCCTTTCTTGATTATACACTTATTATAACAACAACAGCACCTTTTGTCAAGTCTTTTTTTACTTTATTTTACTTTATTTTAGGCAAAAAAAACCCCCCATCCGAAGATGAGGGGTAAAGATGGTAGGTTAACCCTACTCTTTTTTTACCGAACTAAGAATTAAGTTAAGATGTTTATGATCTTAAAGATTCTGTAGTAAGGGTTAGTCTTAGCAGTAGCAAGACCGTTAGCAGGTGTTGAACCAACGAATGGGTTTGAAGCCATACCGTAACGAGTTTTGAACCCGATACGTGGTTGGAAGTTATCTTCACCAATTGCTTTAACCATTTGTAATGGTACATACGGACAGTAGAATACACCTGCGTCATATGGGTTAGTACCCTTATAACCAACAGTACAGTAGTCAACGTTTGCGTATGGGTCGATGTATACTTTGATACGACCATTCAATAGACCTGCGAATGTATTACCTGTATCGTCAACCTGTAGGTTGTTTGCGATAGCAGGACTATAGTCCAAAGTTCCAGCAGCAGCAAGAGCAGTCGCAACATCTGAAGAACAGATTAATACGTTACCTTTACCACGTCTAGTTTCTTTAGCAATGACGTTACATTCTCTGTCGATTTGAACAGCAAGACCTTTGAATTTCTCAGCAGACCAACGACCATCAGTGTCGGAAGACATGTTGAAAACACCATTTGCAGTTACGTTAGACTGTTGAGCACCAGTTTTAGCTTGACTGTTTACAGTACGGATAACTTCTCTGTTGATTTCCGCAAGGATTTCAGTAGAAAGAATGTTAGCAAGTTCTGTTTCAGCGTCCAAACCGTGGATTGCTTTAAGGTCTTGTGCAAGTTCAATAGTGTATTCTGCTTTTAACGCACGAGAAACGGCAGTAACAGTTGATTTCTCAATTGTGAAACCCATTTCGTGGAAGTCAGAACCACCAGTAGAACCCATTGCTTCTGCGTCTACAGTTGGCGAACCAGTTGCAGATAGAGCAGTTAGACGAGCACCTTCTGAATCAACTCCGTTCCAACCTGAAGCGTTATCAGAATCGTGAGTACCACTAGAGTCACCTGAGAATTGAGTCTCAGCTTCGCCAAATAGTGCTTCACGGTTAGTAGTTGCTCCACCGCCATATCTTGCTTTCATTGCAAAGATAAGACCAGTAGGGCCATTCATCGGTTGTACACCAGCGATGTCGTATGCAATAAGGTTAGGCATTGCACGTCTTACTAGTGAGATTAATACTGGGTCAAAGTTAGACACTGAACCAGTGTTGTTAGCTGGACTTGCAGCGTTTTCAGATAGGAATGAACCCATCTCAGCACGTTGTTCAGTCATAGCACGTTCTTGGTTTTCAAGTACAGCAGCCGTTACAGAACGTCTGTGGTTGTCTTGAATTTTACCTGCGGACTCTTCGTTTAGAACGGGACTCCACTTCTCTACGAGAGTATCGTATGATTGTTGCATTTTATTTTCCTTTTAAATTCGATTAAATAATTATTTCTTGGGAGAAATTTTTCTTACAGCAGAAACGTATCTTTCCATACTTGATGATAATACAAGGTTCTCAGAACCATCTACATCTTCTAGTAATGAATCATCTACAGATTCTACTAATTCTTTTGAGAAGTACGACTCTTTAAGAGTTTTAACTTTTTCAGCGAATTGTGATTCACTGTCAAAATCTACACTTTCAACTAGTCCCTTCAGTTTCTCTACCTGTGTATCGGCTAGGTCACGTGACGCTTCTCTAATAATAGATTCACGTTTGTAATCTTCCAACTCACCAGTAGTGTCAATAACCTTTTGAGTAGTTTCGTTGAGTTTTGTTTCCAACTCTTCAACGGACTCAGCAAGTTCATCAACTAGGTCTACTTTAGACTCAGGAACTTCAATGTAAGACTCTACGAATAAACCTTTCAGTTTTTCCATAAATGTCTCTGCAATTTCAGCACGTAATCCGTTCTGAATTGCTACTTGATTTTCTTTCATCCAAGTTTCAACTACATAATTTAGGTAGCTATCTACTTTTTCTACAAGTTCTAATTTAGTAGAAGATACTTCTTCTGCTAACTCAGTCTTATATTGTGATTCCATTCTATCGATTTCTTCGGATAGTTTGGTTTTCACAGCAGCTTCAAATATTAATGCGGTTTTAGCTTTAAACTCATCACTGAGTGTTGCTTCAGACTCGACTAATGCATCAAGTTCAGCAGTAGTGTCGATGCGTGTTTCAGCAACAACTTCACCTTCATCCATTTCTACTGATTCTTTATGTACTGATTGATAAAGTCCTTCCATCTCTGTCTTAGAGTATTTCTGCATTTTATCTACCATTGCACTAATCATGCCCGCCTTAGTTTTTGGCGCTGGCGCTTGCTTTTTAACCGCAGTTTCAGCAGACTTTACAGATTTCTCTGCATCATCTTCGTCTTTACCCTTACTGAGTAAATCCGCTGCTTCTTCTACAGTCTCTTCTTCGAGAGTTTCTTCCACGATATCGTTAATATCTTCATCGTGAAGTTCAACTTCGACCTTTGCTTGTTCAGTCATAATTGACTCCTTTTACAATTGCGATTTAATTAACGAGAGGAAATTTTTAAACTCTCGAATCTGTACAGCAGAGCTATACTTCTTCGGAGCATTTCTAATTTCAGTCTCCATTTTTTCAATGACTTGAGGGGCAAGAATACCGTTCTGCCAAACCCAATCAACACCTTCCATAATTCCATTAACGAAAGCATCGGGTGCAGATGGGTCTTGTACGATGTCAACCGTACTAAGCATAAAATCGTCTTTGACGACCATTGCGTTATTCTTTTTCTCAAGGCTACCCATACCACGAGTTGACACGCCTAGTTGTACACCACCTTCGAGAAGACCTTTTACAATCTTACCCATTGGAGTATCCAATATTTGTGCCTTTCCGACCACATTATTTCCTTCAAATTTAAGGGAAGTAATGAGATGCGAAACTTTATCCAAGTTAACAGTCGGCCCTTCAGGATGATTTAACTCACCCACAGCACGTTTTGTATTAACTTGGTCTGTAACATACTTATTCACCGCTCTTTCCATAATAGGTTTGGGGTAAATACGTCCGTTACGATTAACTTTGTCTGCCTGTGCAAATACACCTTCGATGACGTAATTCTTTTCGCCACTTTCGTTTTTCTCTACGATGCACTGTACATCAGTTTGTGTGTATTCTGATATTAATTTCATCAGGTCAGTTCCTTTATAATTGTTTCGATGGCTTTCTCTGCTTCCTTCTGTGAACGGAATGCATCGAGTTTGTCACCATCTACGTATGCTACAAAAGGAGTGTTCCCTTTCTCAGTATTATAAATCTGAGCAGGGATTTTCTTAATCTTCTTATTGAAGACCAACTTGCCTGAGTCGAGAACCTTTTTCGCTTCTCTAATTTCTTTAAATGTTTTCACAACAAGTATTCCTTTTGTAGTATTATTTATACGTTTAGGATTCTTCAGAACCCTCTTCAGTATCATCTTCGTCTTCGATGTCATCGACATCGTCTAATTCGGGGTCTGATTCCTCTTCTTCTGCATCATTAAAGATGGTATCCGCAACAGCAACCCTTTGTGCTTCAAGGGCATCATGGATTTTATCCTGAATTAGTCCTGTGAATGAGGTCTCTGCTTGGTTGAGTTCTCCATCAGTAATCTGATTTACGAGGTCTTCGACTGCACTAGTTTGTTGTACTTCTTGTTCTTCTGACATTATATTCTCCATAGTCATTAATTAAATATCGTCTTCTTCGTCACCGTCTTCTTCGTCACCGTTGGCAGCTTCCGCTTCAACTTGGCCACGCATTTCATCTATGTCTTCGTCCGTCATTTGCATGACGTTCTTCATTACCCATTCACGAGAAAAGTATTCACCTACATAGGATGAGATGGCATCAAGGGTTGACAATCTATCTTGCAAGATTTCATTATCTTTCAATTCGGTGAAGTGGTTGTCTCGCAGATAGTCAACGTTGATGCTATTCTTCCACGACTCCCAATCTTGTTCCGTACATATACCTTTCATAATCAATTGTTTACGAAGGATACCATAGAATAGTTGTGAGAATCGTCTACGCAATCTATCAATAAACTTTTGGAACTTAACTTCGTCACGGTTAATCTCGGTACTACGACCTAAACTAAACTGTGATTCCTGTTCCAAACGTGATAGAGGTACGTTTAATGAACGATACAATCTCTTTTGAAAGTAGATAATATCGTCAATCTGTCCAAGGTTTTCACCGCCAGGCAGAGTACTAATCTCAGTACCTCTACCACCTTCTCTACGTGGTAACCAAAAGTCTTCCAACATAGACATGTGTTTGCGGTCATCCTTGAGTTCACCAGTACTTGCATCATACACCAACTTATTTCTATAACGAGTCATGATATCACGCATATACGCTTCAGACTTGTTACGAGGCATATTACCTACGTCAATATAGAAAATACGTCTTTCAGGGGCACGAGCAAGACGATAGATGACCAAGGAGTCTTCCATCATTCTTAACTGGTTAATTGGTTTGAGTGCCTTATGTAAATAAGATACTACTGTTTTCTTTGATGGGTCAAGTAATCCACTTGTCACATACGACACTGCGTCAGGAGAGAGTTTAACACCACTAGTGGTTCCCGCTTTCTCTTGGTAGATAAAGAATTCTTCAATCTTATCCACGACTTTTGCGTCCGTGGGTTGGTCTTTCTTATACTTGATTTGTTTAACTTTACGAATCTTAACAGCATCAATAGGACGAATTTCCTGAATACCTGCTTTAAGATTTGATTCGTTCGCAACTAGATGATAGAATAATCTACCGTCAATATAGAAGGAACGGAAAATATCGTGACCTAAGTCACCAAATGATAACATCGAATTGATGTTTGAAAATTCTTCGAGGATTAATTTTTTAATACTATCGGGAGCGTCTACTTGGTCAAGGTTAAGAGATACTGGATTTTCCAATTCTCCACCTGCAATTGCTTCATTAACAATATCATCAATAGCAGCGTCTACTTCGGGATGTTGTGCAACACCACGATACTTAAGAACTAACTGAGAGTTATCCTTCGCTTGTCCACCTTCAAGGTCTAAGTAAGACTGATAGTGTGAACCGCTCGCAGTTACGTAACCCGCACCATCCTCATCGGTGGGAGCAACTATAGATTTAAGTTTTTCATTCTCCTTTTTGCCACCCGCAGACGATTGTCCGCCAGCACGTTTGAGTTCAAACCCAAAAAGTTTTAAAATACTGTTATCTTGTTCTGCCATTAATATACCCGTTCAAAGTTGTTCGATAAGTCGAGGGGTAGAGAATCTCTTCCCTACCCCCTTACTTATAACTAGATTAACTAGTTGTATTTGATTCCCAGTACTGGATTGCAAATTCTGTAGTGAATTCCTCAACTGTGTCAACCGTCTCATAATTGAGTTCGATTGCAGCAACATTGATCGGAAAACATCCACGGAAGTTGTAAGTCTTAATTACTTTTTCATCACGGTCGAGTTGTTCGACTATGAGGTCTGCTTGATAATCAACAGGATTAGTTAATCCCGTGTTAGCAGCATGAGCATTAATACCATTCATCCATCTTTCCATTGCGTCACGGACATTAAAGTCTGTGTCGTTCAGAACCGTAACAGTCCAACTTTCAAATGTACGGTCACCCGCAATCTTCAGTTGTCTTCCACGGAACGGAACTTCAATCACATTCATGACTGAAGCAGGAAGTTGTGCAGCTTTACATAGAAACGATGTCATCTCGACATCACCGCCAGCATAGCCAGGAAAGTTAACAGTTGCCTTGAAAAGATTGGGGCGGGCACCGCCTCCTCTTAACTTGGACTTAAAGTCATCAACACCTAAAATTGCCATTTTTTAACTCCTATATTCCTGTTATACCGTGCCAACTACTTCTTCAAACTCAACACCAGTTCTAACTGCAACAAAATTCAATGTTACGTAGTTAATAGAACGGGCGGGTTTGATGAAGATTGAAGCGATAAATTCATTTCTATCTACTACAGCAGCAGTATTGTTTGTAGAATCACATACAACACGGAAATCTGTAATACCCCTACGACCTTTAATTTCTCTCAAGAAAGGTTCGACAATGTTTACGAACTCAGCACGAGTAAACTCGTCATTGAATTCAAACATCACACCACGACCCGCAATAGAGATTGCTCTCTCGATTGCAAGGAATAGTCTACGAACATTAATTCTATCGAATGCAGAAGGTCTTGACATATTTGTCTTATCACCAAACAACATGATACCTTGGCCAGGCAAGTTGCTGATTGGATTAATTCCTGCTTTATATAGTGTATCCCTATCTGACTTAGAAGGAGACAGGACGATATCGGTAATACCTAAGTATCTACCACGTCTTGAACCCGCAGGTGAATACCAAGGAGCAGCAACCAAATCAGTAGCCGCCATTAACCCAGCAGTACTGGAGTTGGCAGGAATCTTGATATATTGGTCATTGTACTTGTCAAACACTTTCAGGAAGTTGTTATCTTGAATTAGATACGATGATTTAGTATAACCATTGTTACATGTAGTAACGGCAGCAGTTGTGCCTGTTACAGTAACAGCGTTTCTACTAGGAGAAGCTACGACCACACAATCTTTTCTCAATGAACCCGCAGTTGATACTAGGTCATTGACAATTGTTCTTGCGCTTATGTCTGAAATGGAGTCAGGTGCAATTAAAAAATCAACTTCTATTGCTTCTTTGTCTTCGAATTTGTCGAATCCACGTAATACATCATCTGTCCCTAGAGAAGAAGATGTTACGCCACCGTCAAATTGCCATTCGTTAGTACCGATACCAAAAGTAACGTCACCTTTAAAGTCTTCTGTCCCTACAGCAGTAACGGGGTTACCCCAGTTAGCACCTGATAAGTCGTTGACTGCATCTGAGTCACCACTTCTGTGGAACTCGCCAGCATAAATCCACTGAGACTTAACTTTTAAAACGTCTTTAAAGTAGTTAGTAGTACCATCGTCTGTCTTTGCATTAGAAGCAACAGACAAGAACGGGAATGTTTCCAAAACAGTATTAGGTGTTCCAGTGATGTCACCAGTAGCGTCAATAACGGCTACATGGATTTCATCATTTGACCCACCTACAGAACTTACGTAAGATGATGTGCTAGGAGCAGCATCAAACTTATCTTTATAAGTCCATGAGTTGAAGTTATTAGTTCCACCATTATCACTGTCAGAAACAGCACAAATAGAAACTTTTATTGAATCTCCTAATTCGCCAGGATACTTAGCGATAAAAGCGCCATCACCTGAATCGATGGTAGCTCCTTCAAAAACATCTAAGTTTCCGTAAATTGGAGGGGTTGTAGTTGCGTTAGCGTTCTTACCAATTGAGTTCTTAGAGTCTGAATCGACCTCTCGAACCACTTGGAGAGAATTACTATATCGCAAAAAGTATGCGGCTGAGTGAAAGTCAACCGTATTAGCAGTTGTGGGTGCAGAAAAAACAGTTACTAAACCTGACTCGTCAGATACTAGTGTTGCTTGTCCTACAGGGCCCCAACCAAAATTTCCCACAAATGCTCCAGTAGAAGTTTGAACATTGGGGACTACGCCCGTCAGGTCAATTTCTTTTACTGTTACAGCAGGGGAAGCAGAGGGTGTAAATAATGCCATAGCTCTTTTCCTTTTTTCGTAAATCTAATTATAAGTTTTCATAATACGGTTATGTTCACATACTTTTATTTATACATAACCTTATTTATAGAAAAAAGACTTGACAAAATATGTAAAATGGTGTATAATCCTAGCTCTTCAGGGGAAAGCTGGATACCTCTTATTACCAATCGGTAACTTCACCCTGATAACCACCCCATTTCTGTGCGTCTTCTCTTTGTTGTTCTTCTCGTAGAAAGTCACTACCATCATCAATAAACCCAACAGGAGGGACATCATCTTCAATCTCTTTCATCTTCTGTGCAAACATCATCTCTTTTAGGTTGATATCGGTCATATCAGAGAAGAATTGTGTAGAAACAAAGTATCCAAACAACACGAGGTTCATCATTAGATCATCATGGTTACCATCGGACGCTTCATAGGACTGTCCTCTAGCGACAAATGTAGATATCTCCATGATAGTATTCTCATCGACAATATCCAATTTCTGTGCTTCAAGGATATCTTTGATTGCAGAACAACCTATACGTTTAATCTTACGGTTTACTTCGATACCCAATCGGTCTGCCTTGACTGCGGACTCCATATGAAGGTTCTCGTACTCTAGGTCTTGATACAGTCCTTGACACACCAATTGACCTTGGTCATTGGACTCAATTACTGCATATGCCTCATTGTAGAGATTACCATACTTATATATAAAATTAGGTAAGAGTATTGGAGAAATAGTATTATTGCGATACACAGCAACCTGTTTAAAAGGTCGTTCGCTAATGTCGATTACGTTAAACGTAGAATAATCCTGACCTCTTCCTTTCGCTACATCCACTAGCATGATATATTCGTGATTTGGTTGTGGTTCAGTATAAACAAAGAAGTCCCCATCGATGATACGTTTGGGGGGTTTCATCCTAAATGATAGTAGAGTCTCTGCATTGATTAGAGTGTCACCTGTCCCAAAGAACGTATTACCGAACTCTTGGTCGAACTGTAACTGAGATGTATTTGATATGGTCGAACGTTTCCATTCCTCGTCTCTGCCTGGCACATCGTACCAGTTCACAGTAAAGGGTTTGAATTCGTTCACCTTCTGAACCGCACCCTCCCATATTTTATGGAACGTATTACCGATACCATTTGCGGTAGATGTAATGATAACCTTAGTTTCTTTACCCGCAGAGATAACAGGATAGGTAGAAGTGTAGAACTCATTCGCTCTTTCCACAAAGGCAAACTCATCAAGAAATAGTAAGTTAACAGACATACCACGAATGGAACTACCACTTGTAGCACTGGCAATAATACGACTATTATTACTAAACTCAATCGAACCTTTGTTGAGTGCTTTACATCCTGGCTGTAGAAAGAATGGTAAGTTTTCCAACATGAGTGTAACACGTGATAGCATCTCCCTTGCGGTGGCACCTTTATTCGCAAGTACGGCAATAACCTTCTCACTATGGAAACAAGCGTACCATATAAGGTATCCTACGGACGAAATAGATTTACCCGACTGTCTACACGCAAGTACAATAGAGAATCGGTTGTCGTTGAAATGATGAAACATTTTCTCTTGATACGGATATAATTCAAAAGGTACTAAACCTTCATCAAGAGAAATTACTTTAAGATATGTTATGCAGAAGTATACGGGGTCTTTAGAACACTTTATGTATTCTTTGACTTCTTCTTCGGTGAATTGGTGTTGAACTCCATCTCGTTTAACATTAATGTTACCGAGGTAGGAATCGTTATTCTTCAGGTTTGACATCGATTATCTTCTGTTCATCCTGAAGTAATCTCTGCAAGTCAGTGGTAGTACCTATAAACAGATTATTGGTTTGATTCTCAATCTGTTTTAGTTCCTTTTCTTCCTTATTAATGTCTTTATGTTTTTTATTCAAATCCATCAATTTATCATTAACATCCGAGATTCCTTTCATCATATTTGAAAGGACTTCGAACGCACGAGGATGCTCTGACTCACGAGCTACTTCAATCATTAGGTTTAGTGACTCACGACCTTTTTCAATTAGGTCGTAATAGGTCTCACGAGAATACTCGTAATCATCTTTAATTCTTTTTTCGTCATCACTCATTATATACTACTGTCCAATATAGACTCTGCGAACCCGTAATCACTATCAGCAGAAATGCCACTAGGAGTTGGAGTTGTTTTTAATGTCTCTAAGTATGTATCACTGTCATTAAGTCCGTTTTGTTGGAGGAAGAGATTACTACGGACATCACGGATAACAGAACCCTGATTCTTCGGCCCATAGAAGGATATCTTCATTTCAAAACTAAGTGTGTATATAATGGTTCTTCTTTGTTCAAGAGCACCTTCATAGTCATCTTGGAATGCGACACTATTTAAAGTCAACGGAACATCTTCGGTCAATGTAGGTATATCAGCAAAGGGTTTCATTGTCAAGGTATATTGTGGTGCAAAGTACGGTATAACCTGTTCGATAATCTGTAGTGCATCATCTTGGGTCTTTGCATAGACATTTAAATCGAACCCGATATTATAGGGGGTTGCTGTGTAAAGTTTCTGTCTCTTAGTGAGGGATGACTCAAGAGTCTTGGAAAGTGCATTCATTTTGGGTAGTTGTCGTGACGCATCATATGCCATACTCGTAATCTCAAAAGACATACGAGGTAACTTGATCGCAACCCTACGTTCTGCATCTTCACCTTTATTCATCTCTTCTATACGAGATACAAAGTTTCTTTTTGGTGCATAGGACAAAGGAACTTTAACCTGAGAGATTACTTCTCCCGCAGAGTTTTCCCGTAATACATATAGGTTATTGAATACTGAACCAAATATGGATACGGCAGTCCTTACTCTCTTATGATAAAAATGAGTTCCAAACATTATGAAATATCTCCGAATGGGTTAGACTCACTAAAATCTAAGAAGTCAGATTCGAAGTCATCAAAGGTTTGATTCTGTGCGTCTGCTTGTATATTTTGTAGTTCGGTTACAAGACTTGGTGTTGCTTTCGCTTCCGAAGTACCACCCACTATTAATGAGGTAGTCGTGAATGTGTGGAATTTACCATCTGTTGCACCAACGTGAACTAAGTCCATGACATTATCAGAATCACTCCACGCAGTAATCTCACCCTTCATATTATAGGTATCGAATGTCTGTGTGATAGTCTCACCGACAATATAACCCGTTGAACTGTTTGTACCCGTACCATCAGAATCTAAAGTAAGTCTATAGGTATATGCATTATCGACTTCGATGTCATCAATCATGTCGAGACCAGTATCCAAGTCCTCGTCACTATACTCAAATAGTTCAGTTGTTAAACGGAATGTAGGTAAATCTTTTAACTGATAGAACGGTGTTTCGGTTTCTACCTTTTGAATTTGGAACATAGACTTAGACATCGGAAGGAATATAACATCACCTTCTCTAGGTCTGAAGTCTGCTTTATCTAGGTTATTACCAATAAGATTCTTCCACCTTTTTCTCGCAACAACAAAGATTGCTTGGTCTCTTAACTCGATACCAAACTTAGTGAACAAGTCTCCTTCACCATCGAACCCATCGGTGTTTTCAATATACATCTCGACCTTATAACTATCTGAGAAACGTGAAGGTACATCGTCAAGGAATACTTTATCCTTGTTGACGATTTCACGGGGCAGATAGTAAACGTCTTGACCATACATTTTGATCGCCTCAATAACGAGGTTTTCGTAAAGATTGGTTTCGGTACGTTGTCCGTATTTAAAAAATGGATTAGTTGCCATGATTAACCTATAAAGAAGCTGGGTGGAGTGTCATATTCTAATTGAACTCTCTGTCTAATCTGTTCAACCTCTGTGTTTGCCTCTTCAATCATTCTCTGACCATTGATAGTAACACCGCCTGGCAATGTAACACCATCAAATTTAGATAGATTCTCACCCCACTGTCTTTTAATTAATGCGGTTGCGAATTCCTTAAGAAAAATATCATCGTAAAAAGTAGACGCACTACCGTCATCTCTTTGAGCAAGAAACAAATCAATCATGATATAGTCACCCGCTTTTAAGTCACCTCTTGTACCCGCTTTTAAGTCACCTTCGATGAACAGAACATTCTCTCTTCGTAGGTAAATAATTTGGGGACTACCCGTAAGTTTCATGTCAACCATAGAAAGGTGTTGTTGCATCTGTTCAAAATATACCATCTCTCCTACACCCGAAGACAAATCAGCGACATCATTCAATCTCATTTGATATTTAAAGTCCATGAAATTAGTGGCGGAAGTGGAGTCATTGATAGAGAATACCTGTACAACAGAAATAATTCTGTCTGATAGAGTGCCCCATAATGGGTTTGCTGTCAGTTCATTGGCAACATCTGCTTTTATATCATCGAAATCAATTCTACCCCTATCTATTTGATATTGGGTAATTTTTAAAGGTATACGAAGGTTGTGTGAACCATCGGAATGATATTCAAAATACATTTGTAAAGCATCATCAACCCTATCATCGATTTGGTCATCACTGACGTTAATTTCTACAACGGGGTACCCCAGTCTACGTAGACAGTAATCTGTTAGGTTTTCCCTAGAGTTTAGTTTAGTATATGCCATTTAAGTTCTCTTTAAAAATTATCGTCTGAGTTATTAATACCGATTGAATATTTATTCGTTCTTTTAGTTATTGTCTCACCATGTAAATTGGTGACATCTCTTTCTTCCTTCTGACCTGTATCAGCGGAAGCATCACCATTTGGTAAAGTTGATAAAGAATCGATATATCTTTTCATTTTATTATTACCACTACGTAACCCATATTCAACACTGAATTTGTATATTCCTTGAGACCTTAACCAAGCACGAAATCCACTACGTATTTCGTTTACCTTAGTGTAGGTATAAGACTTACTTCCATTAGAGTCGTTTGGGTATGAAACAAAATTTATTACAGCTCTCTGAGCTGGATTAGGATTACTATCGGATGGTACCCAATCGGGTTCCATCTCAGTGAACTGACCACCAAGGTGGTATGTCACACCCAGTGTAGGATTGGTAGCTACTACAAACCATGTATTCCATATTTCGGGATTTGCGTAATGTTCTTTACAGTGACTTACCAATACGTCAATCTTTTTCGCAGGTGTATTAATATTATTAGGAAAATCCATTGCATCAGTAATCGACTCCATCGAATCAGTTATTGATTTAATCAATGCAGTTTCGTCTATGTCTGCTGCGTTAGTTTGTGTAAATGTAAATGCCATTTCTAATCCAGTAAGTCGTTGTCGGGACTTGTTGATAGTCTATAATTGTTCGATTTGTCGCCATTTAGTCCCTCAGTACTTGTACCTAAGTCATAGTCGTGATTCTCATATTTATTTTGAATCGCTGTTCTCATACTAGTAGGACTGTCAACATATATTATTGAGACTGCCAAACACCCCTGAGACCTTGCCCATACACGAAACCCTTTTTTCATTTCAAGTACATCGGTTGCAATATATCGTCTACTTCCGTCACCATCAGCACCATATATCAAAAACGTTATGTGAATTTTTCCTTCGTCCCTATCAATATTCCCACCCATATAGAAACATGTGTCCGCAGAATTATTATAAACTCTACACAGCCAAGAGTCGGATGAGGTAATCATTGATCTTGCTCTTACCCTCAAAGATTCCTTTTTCTCATCGTCCGTGCTATCCGAGAGTCCCGCTTTTTCCCAAGGGTATGACTCAAGTAAAGAAGTCCAAGACAATTCCATACAACTATCAAAAGAAGTTAAATCGAAGTTATCAACATGTGATACGTCTGAAAAAGTATAAGTTGCCATACTGTTATTTATACCCTTAGTTTAAGAGAGTTCCCGCATTATTATATACGTTAATTCTGTAATATGCACCATGTTGACCATCAAGTGTATCAGCATCCAATCCATTTCCCGACCCCTCATCACCAGTTGTCAATATTCTACCCGCATTACTAATGGTCAATGAGTTGGTTCCCGCAGTTACTCGTGTATCAAAATCAGATGTCGCAGTATCGGTTATATGATAGTCAATATATTTACCGACTTCCATGACACCATCTGTTCCAACTTTAGGTGGACTTCCACTCCACCAATCACCTGAAGCAGGTTCATCGATTCTATCATTAGGTATAGTTCCTGAACTTAAGTTAGATGCATTCCTATAGAAACCACCTTGTTGACCATCTAATCTGTCTGCATTCAGTCCACTAGCATTACTATCTAGTGTTTGGAGTGCGGTCATCAATTCGTTAGCAGTTGAATATGTCTCACTGAATGAGATAACACCCGTACTATTATTATATGCGACATCTCCACTTGCACTCAGATGCGCTCTTACCTGTGCCGCACTTGGGCCAGTATAGGTGATTGCACCAGTACTACTATTATACGCAAGAGAACCATCTCCACCTGCATCCGTAACAGAAATAGCAGAACGAGCATTTGCAGCAGTAAACTTAGTTACACTGAATGCACCTGTTCCTGAGTTGTAACTTAGGTCACCACCCGCACTAAACATTCCACGAATGTTGGCAGAGTCAACCTGAACATCATTTGCATTTACGGTAATACCATTACCACCAATAACATTTAACGTTCTAGTTGCAGCAATCGTACCACCACCAGTTAAACCACTACCCGCAGTTACCGACACACCACTATGGTCAATGTGTTCGTTTGCAACAAATCCACTCAAACTATCGTGAACAATGTCTCCATCGGTTGTTGTTATTGCACCACTAGTAGAGTTATAGGTAATACCTGTTCCACCCGATAGATTACCACGGATGTTTGCAGCAGTTACTTTACTGTATGTGAATATGCCATTACTATTGTTATATGCAAGAGAACCAAATCCTGTCCCACTGTTTGCGGCACTGAAAATATTTCGTATCGTTGCAGAGTCAACACTCGCACCAGTAGTTATAGAGAACAAACCACTAGAACTATTGTATGATAGGTCACCACCCGCAGAGAATAAACTTCTTATTGAAGCAGGACTTCTGTCTGAATCAGAATAGGATATCACACCTGTTCCTGAGTTATAACTTAGGTCACCACTTACACTAATAGCACTTCGTGCTCTTGCAGTTGTATGGTAAAGGTTTCCACTCTCGGACAGGTCTCCCGTATTATGATTAGATATATCAGATGCTTGGCCCGTTAAGTTTGCGGTGATTGTACCCGCAGCAAAGTTACCACTCGCATCACGAGTAACTATTGCAGACCCAGTGTTTGCGGCAGTAGCAGTTGTTGCAGAGTTATT